>JAAUXU010005559.1_pt1 | contig 36589 bp, 40 predicted proteins | sample 7278151 | NCBI WGS metagenome assembly JAAUXU01 (sample SAMN14350113, study PRJNA611818) | marine sediment metagenome | isolation source: surface marine sediment (1.8m) | place: French Polynesia: Moorea | collected 2018-08 | reverse complement strand
GAAGAGCAGCCGGAGCCACAGCCTCTTCCTGAAGAGCAGCCGGAGCCGCCGTCTCTTCCTGAAGAGCAGCCGGAGCCACAGCCTCTTCCTGAAGAGCAGCCGGAGCCGCCGTCTCTTCCTGAAGAGCAGCCGGAGCCGCAGCCTCTTTCTGAAGAGCAGCCGGAGCCGCAGCCTCTTCCAAAAGAGCAGCTGGAGCCACAGCCTCGTCCTGAAGAACAATCTGAGCCGCAGCCTCTTCAAGAAGAGCAGCCGGAGCCACAGCCTCGTCCTGAAGAACAATCTGAGCCGCAGTCTCTTCCAGAAGAGCAGCCGGAACCGCAGCCTCTTCCAGAAGAGCAGCCGGAGCTGCGGTCAAGACCTCCTACCGAGGTCACCGTTAATGAACAAAGCGCGCAAGAGGACATCGAGGAAGCCGTGCTTTTAAGTGATGTCAAAGAGAGCCCGCTACCTGAGCTTCAACATGATCCTGTTGGGGAGCTAAAACCTGACGGTGATATCCAGGAAGGAAGGGTCCTACAGACTAGCGCAGCGAAGAGAAGAGAGAGGAGCGACCACTCTCCGGAGGTGTCGTCCACAACAGTAGACGAAATCGTCCACGCTATGGCCGACGCCGCCGCAGATCTGGTCATCTCTTCCTCACCACCCGTCCAGGAGGAGCACGACAGTGGGTCCAAAAAAGGAGAGTCTGATGGATCTGACGATGAGAAAAAAAGCAACAGCTCATTCGGTGAAGGCGATGATGAGGAAGGCTTTTCTACCGAAGAGGATGCAACTGCAACCGAACCTGCTTCTGGTCGCTCGAAATGTGTCATTGTTTAACTTGTGAAATAACTCCTGTCCTATGGCAATGCAATGAAAAGGTCAGCTCTTACACTGTATGTAGTAGTAATGTTAAAAATGAAAATGATGCTAAGGCGAGAATTCTCCTGACATGTAAATTCTCCTGATACGAATCTCGGACTATACATTTTGCAATAAAGATATTCTCAAGGGTTTTTGATAATCCTCCTTGCAATCCTTCTTCATACGAGTACATTTGGAGTGAAGAGTCAAGGATTCAGGCCAGCACAAGAGACTGACGTACAACTCTCGATAAAGTCACAACATTCAGTAGCTGAAAAAAACTTGACTATCGGATGCCAGATTTTTCAGTAAATGCAGGTTTTATGTAACCACAAAAGTCGGTCAGCAGAGCAGTTGAAACTATACTGAACTCTTTCTGCTGTATAGAAGGTGCTTATATTGAAGGATGACTAGACAGACGTATACGAGCTACGTTAGGAGTATAGAGGTCACCACGTGCCGAGTCTTTTCACCATGTCTGGCCGAAATAGATCAACAGCGCCATCTAGCGTTCACGGCCGACATCTCGACTACCTGATTATCACGGTAGCACGGATTGAGGTTATGTGGGTGTCCCCGCCGAGACATGGACCTGTTACCCGGATTCCCGACCCATTTCTGCTACCCGCAACCGTAGCTCGTAGCCGTTGCGGGACCGCGGGTGAGAACCTTGAATACCAATGTGGATCCGGATATGAAGTAGGGCAGCGACGACTATCGGTACCTGTTGTCAGGGCTACTCGAGTATCTTTTGCTACCACCATTGTCCCTATCCGCAAATGCAGATTTCGATTACCTTTTTAAGTCCTTCCACCTTCTGCTGTCCTGCGCGGTGCACAGCGTGTACCGTAAGCCGTGTAAGCTTTGCAGCTACGTGTACTACTGCGTACGCAAGTAACAGACGCTGTTGAAGTACTCAGTGCACACGTTCAGGGGATATATATTGGGCTAAGTCAAGACATGAAATTTTTTTACGGTTGACCAAGTGCATCTTAGGTTTGTTACCACATGCCAAAGAAGACGTTAAATTTTGTAATGACCCCCGTTCGTATGACGGTTTCTATGTCTGCAATGATGTAAGGCTAAATAATAGCTTTCGTAGTCCCACAACAAGATTAGAGGGGGACCCAAGAACTGATCATTTCTTCATTCCATTTTACTGGACTGGATTTAAATGGAGAATTGCATCAAATAAAAAACGAAGAAAAATACTTCAAAAATTGACCTAGTCCAATATATGTCACTTGCGCATGCCATTTATCCACACATACATGCTAGTACGATAGCATGGACAAATTGGGGCATATTGTACATCAAGAACAATCAATAACAAAATGTAAACACTGACACTTGTTTCTCGACGTGAAATCAGGGTGAAAGCACATCGCATTAGCAGTGGAGGGCCTTGATAAACTAATTGGACTCTATGAGAAACTCTCCACGTTCATAGTAAGTGAGAAATCTGCGTATTCTGACAATAATGTGGCCGCCATGGTCTGGACGTTGCCCCCGTCCTCGTCAAAGGTGAACGCCTGTCTATTCATTTGTAATCGACAGTTTCGGAAGTCCATTTGCAGTTTGGTCAGGTTTTTCGCTGACGTGTGCGACCACAGTGAGCAACGTAGCACGTGCATCTCGGGCTGATCACTAAGCACTAGCTTGACCTGGTCAACGTCCATATCGCAGCGGTCCAACTCCAGGACATGAAGGTCTCGAAAAAGTGCGATAAAATCCACCAACTGGGAGGGCTCAATCTGGAGGGAAATGAGCTGAAGATGGTCGACCGTCTTGCTGAGAGGCTTCCGCCGACTGTATGAGCGTAGATGATCCCAGTCAGGCCTGATAGAACACTCGCACAGGATAAGCGTCTCCAACCTGTTACATTGTCCTATGGTCAGGTGCAGGTCATCCAGGTGAAGGTCCTTGACCTCGAACAACTGCAGGGTGACCAGATTGTGTACATGGGAGAAAAAGTCCACCACGGTCTGGTCGATGGGCCGACTTTTGTAGTTTAACCTCAGCAGCGACAGCCGAGGGAGATTGCCTAGGCCCTCCAAGTTGTAGAAGAGTGCCGAGTCGAGTGACAGCCACTCCACAAATGGACACAGTTTCGTTACAAGCTCTAGATGATTGGATGAGAGTAGTTCCATGGAGTGGAATAGTACTGTCTTGAGGGCGAACTTGGGTAGAACCACGTCGGAGGTATTGAAGTCGATGTAGGTCAAAACGTCAGACATAACATCATAGACGACGTGGCGAAGACTGGGCAGGCCGTTGAGGAGCAGGGCAACACCCTTCGGCGTTATTCCTTGAAAGAACCCTACGGAAGGAAAAGTGAAGCACTTTAGGCCTTGTCGAGTAAGTAGATGCCAGGAGTGAAATACGTACAGGGTACCATGTTAGCCCATGATAGTGACTATCAACGGGATATTGTCCTTACCACCAGTCTTGTACGTATGCCTCAGAATGAATGGCTCAAATCTGCTATTTAAGTGCAAGTCAACATGGCGTAGTTCGGCAACGACGCCAAAGACAACTAACTAACTACCTGGCATGATAACCGTGTGCAGGTTCCGGCAGCAGAGTAGCCAAGATAGCCCTACATTGGTGACTTGAGTGCCGGTGAGGACGACGCTCTCCAGCCTAGGACAGTTGATGCCAATAATGGAAGCGACGTCGTCATCGCACTGCTTAGGCAACGCCAGCACCTTGAGTTCGTTGGTGAATTTTAGGACGTGAGCTAGCAGGTAGGTGGTGATGCTAGGACTGTCGGCCTTCTCCAGGTAGAGCTCTTCGATGGCAACGCACTTATGAAGGCAACACACAGTGGGCATGAGGACTCGATCGGCGTATCTCTGGGCCCGGAAACGCCGCATGTGCATCGGGAAGAAGAGGGCTATATACTGCATCAGCTGCTTGCCAGTCTGGTCGAAGTGTCCCGCCACCTCCAGGGCGCATAAGACCCCGTCCAGGAACTGCTCGTAGAGGTGTCCGGGCACCAGTCGAAAGAAGTGCTGATCCAACAGGGGGAACACCTCGTCCCATCTCGACTCCTGCACCACGGAATCGGCGCCAGCGGGGGAGGCCAGCTTTTGCTTGTTGTGGAATTCGTAGAGCGAGGTGGTGGCGTAGATGGCTGCCGTGCGGATGCACAACGTGTGCAAAGAGTGTGGGCGGCCGCCGCAAGGGGACGCGTTGGAGGAGGGAGACAGCACATTGCGCAGAATCCGCGAAAGCTCCATCACTAAGATGTCGACGAGAACGTCATCGTCGAGCTTCCTTTTTTCCTTTTGTCGACTGTCGTATCACTGGTTTTTACTTCAGAAATATTTTTTCAGCGTAGCACAGTTTTTATGGCGTCTCTGCAACAACTCACAGATGTCTCTGTTCACTGTGGCAACTTTGGCTCCAAGAAGTAGCGTTCTAACTTACAAATGGTCAAGGAACATCCATAAAGTTACGTTTTTAGCATTTCCTACTTCATTGACTCTCGTGATGACCGCAATTGGTGCCCGGTTTGAGCTACCTACGGCCTCGTCGACAAACAGAGATCAAATCTGGTTCTTCAGTAGTCTAGAAATCTCGTAGAACTTGGCTTGCCTTCAGTGGCGTTACCAGCGGTGGCCATTTTTGTAGGCAATCTGTACAATTTTGGGATTTTTTTTTGCAAACGGGTGACGACGAAGCAATTTTCATGGTCACGGAACGCAAGTCGTTGTTGCTGAGAAAGTAAAACTTCCCGATCGCCCTCCTATCCTAGTTCCTCCCCTCGTCGGTTAGATTGAGAAGCTTGTGCGGGTGAAACCGGCAAGGAAAATCGGCCTTTAGCCTTCGCATCCGTGGCCTTCAAGATGTCGGACGACTTCACCGAGGAAGAGGGGGCGCTACTGGAGGGTGGCGACGAGGACGTGGGCCCCGAGGGAGATGTCAGCCTCGACGGAGGGGACGATCCGGTGAGCAAAATTTAAAAGTGCTAGTAGCACCGAAAAAAGCCAATCTTGGGGTGATCCAGAGCCTTCAGCCTGAAAAAAAACCCCTTTAGATTCCTCATCGTGAGAAGGTTTAGTCGTCAGTCTTGCTAAAAGGTTGTTTTGTGACTAGGAGTTGGAGGCAATCAAGGCGCGTGTGCGAGAGATGGAAGAAGAGGCCGAGAAGCTGAAACAGATCCAGTCAGAAGTGGACAAACAGATGACGGTGGGGAGTCCGCCGGGATCCAACAGCTCTCTCCTTAACATGTCTTTCGAGGAAAAGATGGAAGTCGACGCCAGGTACAGTCAGAGATGACAGTTGGATGCAGCAATTGACATTGCAGTGTACAGCCCATTCTTACTGCAGTCAAAATTCTTGGTTTAGTCAAGTTTTTGCAGATGACGGCTTTTTTTTACTTTTATAACTCTCCATTAAGCCAGGTTTTCGAAAAAAGGGATTATCAAATGGGCACGTATTTTATTGCCCTACCTCAAAAGGCTTGCTTTAAGGTATTGCCGAATTTTGCCGAATCGGAGCCGGCCTTTTCGAGATATACTGAAAAAGTTGAAAAAAATGACTAGTTTTTTAATGTCCACCTTCACTTAAAACTGTTTTTATGAATTTTAATCATCCTTGTAAAAGCTGCAAAAATAGCAGCTACAAATGTCCCAATTCAGTGGTTTTAAAAGTCCTCTAAGTCGATGTGTCTATGAGCATAAAAAATGGATTTTTTTGTCCTCGCACCATTTGACACTGGCAGAACATGGACCTCTCAGGCCATACACATTCTGAATGAGCATTTTGAAGAGGACGTCTTAGGCCAGCATTTGGTCAGGTCTTAGTGCAGGCGTGGTTTTGCCACCTGAAGGACTTAGGAAGTCCTGATTTCAAAAAGCATGTGCAATGAAATGTTTCTGGACATTTTTCAATGGCAAACTTCTGTATCCCACTGGCAGTGGGGGCCAAGGAAACAAAAGCCAACAGTCAAGCACCATTAGTTATTTCATGGTACTATTCGAATGCCAATTTCTTGGAAAACTCAGCACAAAGCTGCTGCCCAGAGCATGAGAGAAGTGACAGGGACAACAGGTAACAAATCAAGCAACTGAGCACAGGAAGGCTGTCTATGAACCAAGGCCCTATGTCCGTCTCTCCGTGACTTGGCAACACCGAAGAAGAGAGGTGGTAGAGGAGCTCCTGGATCACCAAGTTTCAGTCAAAAAACGATTTGGTCACAATTTCTTCGGTTACAGACGACTTGAATTAATAGAGAGTCTACTGCACACACTAACTACTTGTCCGTTCACCTAGGTACCCGTGTTGTGAGGGGATGACTTAAGGTTACTTGTAATCCTACCAATTCTGTCTGCGTTTTAATACTCCACGTTTGCCGTCCTTCACCCTGAGACCCATGCACAAATATTATGAATTAGCTTCACCTGGGCAGGAGTCACTGATATTTTGGGGAGGCTGCGTGCTGAAAAAATGAATGCAACCATCATTTCGGTGCTAAAGAAGTCTCAGAGAGGCATGATTGATGCTGAATAAGTATTACAGGCATTTGTACTCCCTTTCGTCTCTAACAAAAGTCTATGGCAGGCACGATTAAGGGATGTTTAACTTTGGGAAAGCTTTATACAACCTTCGACAAAGTAAAGCTACGAACGACTCAAAAATGCTTTTCGAACGTAGTTGCATTTGAGCCAAACCATACAGGGCAGCCAGAAGTAACTACATGCACTGCATAAATGCACGTACTTGATGGTTGGATGGTAGACCTGTTCGTGCTGTTGGTCGGCAGATAACTTTTCGATCAGGAAGTTCTCTTTGCTTCTCATAGGTCCGTGTACGTGGGCAATGTGGACTACGGTGCTACAGCTGAGGAGCTGGAGCAGCACTTTCACGGCTGTGGCAGCATCAATCGTGTTACCATTCTATGCAATAAATTCGACGGGCATCCTAAGGGATTCGCATACGTCGAGTTCACAGACAAGGACTCAGTTAGCACTGCTATGGCACTCGATGACTCTCTTTTCAGAGGAAGGCAAATCAAGGTACGACTGTCGAGGAAGGCGTTCTTAAATGAGTGAACGATATTTAATCCCCCGTCTTCCCCAAGGTGATGCCCAAAAGGACGAACAAGCCGGGAATCAGCACCACACATCGGCCACCGCGAGGAAGAGGCTTCCGTGGAAGGGGATACAGGGGACGTGGATCCTTTGGAGCGATGAGACGGCCAAGGTAGTCAGTCTATTGCCATACTCGTGCTCAGACCTGTATTGCCAACAGTCCAGCACTTGTTTATTCTTGACTTCTATCAGGTTTCGTGGGCGGGGATACAATGCGTACAGCCCCTACTAGGCATCCGACCGCTCCGTTGTTCTCTTCTGCTGACGCCTCTTCCTCAACCACATAAACAGCTCCAGCAGTTACTTCAGTTTTGGGGACCTCAAACTTGCAGTAACAAAATATGGCTAGGAAGAAAAAGATGGGCCAAAAAAAAAAATAACCTAAGAAGATTATCAACAAAAAAAAAGACGTTCATGCATACATGCCCACACATCTAGCTTTGCATGTGCAAGTGACAGTTTGATTTCCCCTCAGCCTCCTGTGCGATGACGACAGGTAAGTCGTTACTATCGGTCTTTTTCCTCTTTTCAGCCGAGTCTACTGTCCCATCGACTGGATGTTTTAGCCAAGAAAAAGAAAAAAAAATGAAGAAAAAATAAAACCCTCAGTAATTTCAGATTGAAACAATTTCAGTATGTTTGTAAGCAAGTTGCCGCGTAATAAACAAGCGTGAATACCGTTGTTGTAGTATATACTCTACGTTACATGACTTTAGTATTTCACTTGAAACATATTATTTGATGGCCACTTTTGCTTTCCTCCTCAAGCTGGGAGGCACCTTGAGCGAGGGCGCTGCCATGAGGCTGTCGTCGGAGGTGTATTCCTCGTCGCGCTTGCTGTAGCGCCGCATCATCTTCATTGGCCCGGCAGGAATCCCCAAGTGCTCTGGACTGGGCGTGCGGATTATTTCTCCATCTGGGTAGGGCAGCAGGTTCTTGTTCTCGGAGTCGTAAACTATATGCAGACTAGTAGTGTTGGCCTTGGAGCGCGTCTTGAGTTGTTGCTCCTCTTCGCCCTGACTCGTTGCGTCCGAGTGGCGAGAGGAGTTGATCGCCGGCAACTTGATGTTGAGGTCGTTGCGGCAGGGCATGCCCAACTTGAGCCCCTCGCGGAATTGGCGCGGCACACTCCTGGCAGTGAGGCTGTGAATCTGCAAGAAAGAATGTGAGCTGAAAGGCAGAGCAGAGGAGCAGCTGTAACTTGTGGAAGCAAGTGGTGCACTGTGGAAGCTTGGTGTTCGCCCACCAACGATCGTGCGATTGTCGTGCTGGGAGTAACGTGGCCGAATCCGAGAGAGTGCAAGTGATACATGAAACGAGGCACACTTTGTATGTAAGAAGTTCAGTATGATTCCTTGTTAGTGAATGCGTTTAAGCTCATGAGGATGGGAGGGAGAGAAGATGGTAGCAATCGCCTCGATTTGTAACTGAAAAGGGAATAGATAAACGCAGGTTAGTTAAACAAGCTATTATGGTACCTTGACAACCCAAAGAGGTAAAGAGAAAGGAAGAAAGGTTGCATGTAAGTACCGTATATGGTACATGAAAAAATGTTGTCCCTACGTCGCTGACTTGTCCAACAGTCTGACAGTCGTCGTCGCCGATTCGTCGAGGAGTAACGACGCACAACCCATTAACAGTGACCGTCACAGGCGCGGCATCCGTCAAGAGGGTCTCGTCTTCGGTCACTTCTTGGTTGATCTGAATCACAGTCACGTGCGGCTTGAACGCCGTCTCCTCGTAAGTCATGTCTTCCTCGAACAGACTCTCTTCCTCCTCTGTGGTAAAGTTCGTGTCCTTTTTGATGCGCCGCAGGCCCGGCTCCATCATAATGAGAGCGTCCTCGATGTTAGACTCCGATGCAAACTTTGGAGCTAGCCTGTAGAAGTCTAGGTTGAAATCTCTGTGTAGGTATCTCAGTCCGCAGTCACTCCACACAAGCTGGCTTCGACGCCCACCCAACTGATGCACTGTGCCCCAAGAAGAGTCTGAAGCAAAATCTGCGTCAAGCTCGTCGTATTGGGACGCGTCGCACGGAGTTTGTGGCTCAAAGTCTGCTAAATCGTCGATGATGACCTCTCCATGAGCTCTAGCGTAGTAGTAGAGTTTTTGAAATGCACCGGCAAAATTCCTTTGTTCTTCCTCTTCAGGATAAGAATAAAGGCTCCAAGATGAGGAAGAGACTGCATCAAGATCTTCCGAGGAGTCAGATGATATCATGTAATCCCCAACCCAGGAGTTCGTGGTAGCACAGGGATTCGTGTGAGTGTCACTTGTAGTGGTGGGTAGTGCCGGAGCATCATAAGTCACAGATACTCCGCCAGTAGACTTAAGGGTCACTGGCACTGGACTGTGCTGGCGAGCATATGTGTAGGTCACCTTAATCTTTTCATGGTTAATGTCTGGTAAAAAGGTGTCCGTGGGCCTACCCGTTGGTTGCTGTGGAATCATAAGGATTACAAGCTATATCCTATGTTAATTGCACTAACATAGTGATGTTCGCGAGCCGGGTCTACCTGCGTGTCGGGTCGGCCCGACCGCAGGCCGCACTAGCCCCGGCCTGGTCAACTTGTGGACCGGTCAGAGCAGCAAGGTGACACTTTTTCATCGAGTTACAGCAAAGAAAACATTGTTGCGGTTCACATCATTGCTGGACGACGGAAACATGTTAGCCCACCAAATTAGACGTCTTTGCCCATTTAGCCCAAATTTTTAGCTCAAATCTCGATCCGCGAACATCACATTAGGTCATGCATGGTTAAGTTGCTACACAAGCGTCTTTAGTCAATTGTTAAGAAAAGAGCAAATCAAGGCTAGGAATTATGAGCAAAGTACAGACAAACAGAAGTAAGAATTCATCTTGTAGAGAAAGAAGATACTGTACCTATATGCGGCATACGTACTGTGTCACTCCACCACCAGACACCTGGACGCGCCCGGGACTCCCCGGATTTTTGTTCCAGATTGTCCCAGGGGGACAGTCGAGAACTAACCTCCGTCCTTCCTGGGGTCCCGGGATCGGTCGGGTCTTGTCTGGTGGCGTTGCGTAAAGCTTCTGGCACGCTTACCTCATGAACTTGTCTTATGGTCTCTCTCGTCGGATTCTTCGAGTGAGACTCCTTCTTCTTCTGCAAGAGATAGCAGACACATAACAGCAACATACCATGTTGAACCTTTTTGTTCATGTTGCTTCCTTGATGTAAAAATGCAGTCAGCCTATAGCCAGTCATATAAATACCTTCGGCCCAATAAAGAACATTCAATGTAACCACAACTGCTCTGGTGACAGATTGTTTGTACTACATAAAACCGTCACAAGCGTTGGATATACGTAATTGAGTTTTCCCTGCACCCAAATGTGACCTTATCGAAGGTTACGAGTGAGTGCAAACCATCCAAATACGAACATTGTCTAGTTTGGGTTATATCGTCGTTATAGTATCAGTATGACAGTATGATGTGTTCAGTTTACCTGCTTCTGGACAGATTTTCTGGGAATGGGCTCGGGGCTTCTGGTCTGCATAAATTTGGAAGCCAACTCCTTGACAGAGGGCAGCGTGGCCAAGCTGTCGTCCGAGTGTCCGGACTCGTCCACATCCTTCCTCGACACCACCTGAACAAGCTGCTTCTTCGGTTCCTTCTCCAACGATGATGACGACGACCGAGTGAGCTTCTGCTCTGGTGTCTTAATGACGTCCGCCGGCTCAGGCGAGATCTGCACATGCTTCTTTTTCATCTTGGGAGTCTGAGACGATTGCAGCATGCTAACATCAGGATTGGCTAGAGACTGCTTGTCCACTTTGCGCGACATGATCCCGCTGCTGTAGTCGGAGTCGGCTGAGACGAGGCTGTCGATGCTGCCCAGCTTTTTCCATTGACGTCGGCCTTTGTCTTCCTCACGGAACCTCTCGATCTCATCTTGGAAGCGGACAATCTCCTTTCTCACTTTAGATAGCTGGGAGAGGACAACGAGAACATTGGTACTTATGCACGTGTGTGCATGTAGACTTGCGTTCAGAAGTGAGCGTTCAGAAGAACACAATTCGCTTCATTCTGGACAATATCGCATACTAACGGCAGCGCCAGCTATTTTAACACAGAAAATTTACTGCATATGCTTGGTGTTTCACTACATACGGCCAGGGCATTGACACTTCAGCACTGAAGTGCACCACCGATAACTGTTTTAATACAGCAGCTACACATACCCTCTTTGCAGCGTTGGAAAGCTGGAGGTCTCTGGTTAAAGTCATTTACTTCACTTTTGGACGACATTGCAAATTAAGGCCAGCGCTGGCAACATCACTTGTGCAGTCCGGTCAAAAATGACCGGAACGCGTCGTTTCTGCTCTTTTTGACTGGGGTTCGGTCACTTCTGAGCACAAGTATGCGCATCTACGAACTACGTGCTGTACACGGTTGCTTTATTACCGTGGAGTTCCTCTCTGCAGAAGAATCTAATCCACTGTCTGACACAGATTGTGGTTGACTCATAACCTCGTCACGTTTGGGCTGATCTTGCGGTGTCGTGTCTGCGGCGGCAGGTGGCGATTTCTCCACGGTTTTGGCACTTGCAGGTTTACTTATGGCAGCAACAGTAGCACCCTTGCTGGGAAGGACTCCGTTAGCGTTCCGGTTCTTTTTGCCCTGCAAAAAGTTGGTAGGAAGTGACGTCTTGACTGCAGATGACAAAATTGATTCTCCCAGATAACAAAAACGTCATAGAGGTAACAAAACCCCTGCCCGTTAGCATAGGAATACAGTATCCCCCAAAGTCAAAATCATACGGTATTTGAGGTTAGGATATCCGATGGAGAACAAGCTACTGCATCTCCGCCAAGCTCGTGCACATCCCCTCATCACACGTGGCAATGCACACACGTTCATAACACCTGTTGTTCGTTGCAGAGCTTATAACGACGGGTCGGATGTGGCAGCGGACGTTTCCGGCGAAACCTTTTGTTCTCTCTCCGTCGCCCGGGTGAGTGGACTTGTTTGATCTATCATGCGTTACGCCCTCAAGGTCAGACTTTGCTCGTTGTTACGCATCACACGCATACGCAAGTATAAGCAGCATTAGTGGTTGATGAAACGTTTCAATTGACACTTGTTATCTTCGGTGTTTACCGTGCACGACGGCGTTCGCCCGCATCAAGGACTTAGCACCAAATGCACTGGATGCAAGACTATTTATGCTGTATCAGCATACGTGTAACTATAGCACTCCGTGTGTGCACGGCAAACGAACGATCTACACTACGTCGTATTTTATTCTTTCATTAGCCTGTGGCATACATAAAAAGTTTTATCGCAACTGCATGTTTTTGTCCTTTTGTCAGTCAAAGCCTGGTACGTAGGATCGGGATTTAAAAATCACTTTATCGGCCAAGGACTTTTCGTGGATGGTTGACGTGTGTTTCTTTCGTATGTCAACTGGTGGCATATTGAGAGAAGCCCCCCTTTAGAGTAGTTTTAGACAAACACAGGATGCACCATAAGTGAATGTCTGCCGGAAAATGTACTAAAATTACTTGTGGCATCATGTACGCTATTGTGTTGCTAGTACATCTCACACCTTTATTCTTTCCGCCCGCAGAATAAATGTCCTGAACATGTAACAATGGCAATATTATTGACCTACAACAGAATGTCGTCAACTATCACTTGTATCCAAAAGAGTCACTTCCGCCCAGCCAATGCAACAGTGCACAGTAATTGTTCAGGTGTGTCAGTTTTTGTTCAATTTTACCCTTAAATATCTGCGAGGACGATCAAATAAGGACCACGCACGTGCTAACTGCTTGCCAGCGTGCATCAACATTGTCATCTCGGAACGCAGTTACAGATATCATCTGTACGGAACCTTCTCTCAACATAGATATTTCGTATTGTAAGCGTAGTGTGCGTAATGTGCAGGTATACGAAGTTTGCAAGGAAGGCAAATTGAGGAAGTGGTACAAAAAAAACACACACACAACGTTTCTTGCTCTGCGTCAGTGCGAAACCATGATGGCCATCGCGTCTACAGCTGCGTTACGTCGCGTCATCATCAGTTCTCCCGTCCGGTGAAGACATACCTTGGCGGCCACGGAGTTGACGTAGTAGTCTCTTCCGTATCTTGCAGCGTTGTCGGAGCAGCTGGTCCAGGAGGTCTCGTCGTTCTCGTCGTTGTCGCCGCTCATCACCACCACCGGGAGAGCATTCCCGCCACTAATAACGCGTGGTAGAAATCTCAATGTTACATGTTTAACCATGTTTGACTAATGATTGCGAACAGTGCACGCGCGGCATACAATACAGGTAATTTTGCGGTTTCGTGGCAGGATCATGCAGTTGCAAAAAAATTACTGTTATTTCTGTTTATCGAAATAGCATTATCTGCTAGAGGGAATTACCTCGTGCCACCGACTGAGGAGGAGGATGGAGGCCCCACGGTCGACGCCTGAGAGAGTCTCTTTTCCAGCATTTCCTTGCTGTAGGGGTTGTGGCGCATTTGGATAGCATGTTCTGTCCATTTGCGGTGCTCCCGGTCGGCTATAGTGCCTGGGGTGAGTATGTTATTATTGCCTGACTGACTCAGTGCCTGTGAGGCCTGTGAGGCCTGTGAGGTCTGTGAACCGTACGTGGATTCCAAGACCCACATACGTCTGCACGTACACACGCTTTGACGCGTTGCCGGCAATGGTTGGGTCGAAAATCGCTTTCCCTCTTTCTTACCAGGTTTCGTGGCTGGTCTGTCCAAGAGGTCGAAATCGCCCTGGTCTTCCCGAAAGTACCGATTACTTTCCCTCTGTTGCCTCTTGTCGTCCTTACTAACGTCTGCTGACATCTTCTCTGTAGAGTCACGTCCAACCGCTTGACTTGGAAGTGCATCAGCCTCAATCACTTGGTTCGCAGACTTTGCCTGCCTTTTTCTCATCACCTCAACACTGTTGACCACAGCAGGAGAAATCTTCTGCAGAAGGCAAAGCACAATTTGGGGGCATATTATTAGTATAATGAGTCAGGGTTCTCGCTCGCTCGCTCGTCATTACTGACGAGAGTCCAGCCAATTCTCACAAGGTGCACACATTTTTCGAGATCCTCCGTGTAAAGTGTTACTGTGGGACTGGAGTAGCATTAGCTCGAACGGTCGGAAGGCGAGCCGAGCGCCGCTGCTTGATGGAGGGATGAGATAAAGCCGAAATTCACGCACGAGCTCGCGCTCGTCCCGCTTGCGTTGCAGCCACTGTTATTTGGTACGCAATCACGGCTAAAAAATCAAACAACCACCTCACACACCCGTTCTCGGGTCAGAAACACGCACGCACACACTTGTGCGTGCTGTTTGTCCGGATTCACCAATGCACTTGCTCCTACGTACTCAAGGATAGCGTCGATTTGAATGCACATTGCTGTACGTACGACTGTTCCGTACTAAGACCTTAGCACGCCTGCTTCGTTTCACCACTTTTACGCGCCACCAGCCAACTGTGTACGCATGATCTTGGAGGTCACCATTTGAATATGACCAGATTTGCAGCCTTCTCGGTCTTGTGAGCGACAAAAAAAGAATCCACGAGTATTTTTTTTTTAGCCAGAAGTGCCTCAGCAATGATCCGGCGGATGCGCGGACTTCCGTTCGACTGCGTTATGTGTTACTGCATAGGAGAAAAAGACACAGGGCGGGGTTGCCGAGTGAAAACGACAAAGAAAAGAGGGGAGCTCTCGTTACAGAGGATTTCTCGTCTCATCATTACCGACTCATTTACTCGTATCAAAACGGCTGCCAATAGCGATAACGTGCGGCGGAAGAAAGGGCGGGCGACATTTTGAGGCTTTGAATGCTGCTGCATCGCTCGTTCGAGTGGCTACTACATGTGCATCACAGCCAATGCCTTGGAGCCAGTCTTGAGTGCTTGAGTCCCCGCATATTGCATTTACGCATGTGATTCGAGGGGCTAACGTACCCTACGTTATGCTATGCCAAATGCAGCGTTGCAGCTTCTACGAAATGCTGACACACTGAGCCGACCCAATTTACACTAGTACGTGTGCCAGAGCAACAACAATTGACTGTGACTAAATTGCATTTTCTTTTACCTCAATGACTTGAAAGCTCCAGGTCTTCTCGACTTGGCCAAGCCTGTTACACGCCTTGGCCGAATACAATCCCGACTCTCTCGCCGTGCACCGGTGGAGTTTCAGAGTCCAATTGATCTTGCCCAGCGCGGAACTGTGCCCTGAAGGAATAAGTTTCATTTCGGCAAGGGCCTCACAGTGTGGGTTGTTTCTTTGACAATGTCACCTATGGAAATGTTCTCATTGTTTGTCAGCCTCTTCCCTTCCTTGGTGAAGAAGACTCTTGGCTCTGGATGCCCACCGACCAATAATGAGAATTCTGCAGAAACTCCCTCAGCCACCTCAGACAAGGGAGAAAAGCATATTGAAGGAGGAATCTCCTCGTTCTCGGAAGCTGCAACAGCATAGGAAATAAGAATTCTGCCATCAATAAGGAAATGAACTTCAGGTCTCTCACCACTGACTAAGACGGAGAAATCGTGCCAGATCTCGCCGTCCGACCCTAGGGCGGCGCAGCTGAAGACTCCAGAGTCCTGCGGTCTCGGATCGAAGAGGGTCAGAAAGTGAGCATTCTTCACTCGGCTCAGCTCGACGTGATCACTTGACTCCAGTAACTTGGAGTCGCGAAACCAAGCAACATCTACGTGGTCGTATAAGGTACAATAAGAGCTTACGTTGGTGTCACACGGCAAATGCTTTATAATCTATAGTGACCTTACCAATTGGCTTCTTCCCCACGACGCTGCATTCCAGAACCGCGGTCTTGCCCTCCTCCAGCTTCAGCTCTTTCTCCGGTGCCACCTCCAGAGCGATCTCAGCCGTCGCCTTGGACGTACGCACTGAGCTGGGCAGCAACGCATACTCGGTATGCTCGAGATTACGCTCCAGACTGGGGAAAGCCGATGATGAGGGCGTCGACTCGGTCTCATCCGACAAGTCGTCGACAGTCAAGTCTCGCTCGGACAGCTCGCTCACTTCGTCGACGTCCTTGTTACCAATCTGCGCTCGCAACTGGGACCGCGGGTTGGGCACCAGCATGGCCACTGGGTCGCATCCTCTCCTCCGTCCGTAGTTGTTGCACAGTCGTTGGCAAAAGAGCCAATTATCTTGCCAGCACGAAACGAGCAAAGGTACCTCGTTGAAATTCCAACCATCCTCTTCGTTATTCTTATCTTCATCCGAGTCATAGCCTGCTGTTGCTGGCAGTTCTGCGGGCAGTAGGTGTTCATATAAGTATACTATATATACTGTGCAATGTGTAACAAAACTGTGGTGTTATCAAGAGCTCGATTAGAACTAACCTGCAGCATGTACGTTTGTTCTTACCTACGAGGTCGACCCCGTACTCTGGAAATGGCACTTTGCCTCTGACTTCACCGTGGTTAAGCTCGGCAAGAATACAGTCCACGCTGTGCATCGACGGGTACTTGGAGATGAGGACTTTGGGGGTCGTCTTAAGGGTGACCACGCTGTTGCAATGACCGCTTTCGTCGTCGGTCGTCTGATACTCGGTCAACTCGTGGATCTCCTCTTCAATCTGTGACACAGAACACGTATGCATGTAGGTGAGGGTGATTGACTCCTTTTCGCATGCTAATTTGAACTGTATTGCATGATGTGCTATTTATTCTTACTGGATTGCTCACCAAGTATTGTGGAGCCTCATCATCTGATAATGACCCTTCTCTGCTCTCCTCAGGTCGCGATTCAGATTCAGACATGAGAGATCCTGAGAAACATTCATCACCTATGAAGAACGCTCTAGCGTGTACAAGTAAGTGCTTACGAAGCATGCAAAAAGAAAAGTAATTAAGAAATCTTACGGAAAGACTCCATGGATGAGGACGCAAAGTCCTCTGACTTGACGCTGCTGCTGCTGTTGCAGCTGCTGCCTTCAGACTGGGTGGTGTAGAACCTTTGGCTGGCGTTGGATGAAGTCACTCCGCCGGCAGATTGATCACCACATGAGGAGGATGTGGAAAAGTGTCGACGTTGCGGAGGCTCATTGCAAATGCGGGAATGAGCGTCATTGTCGGAGACGTCTCCATCTACTCTGGGGTCCACCACGGGGTCATTTGTTTGAGTATGAGAGCCGGCACTTCCTCTGGGATGGCCCGTCACGACCTGTGTAGAAAAGACGGGGATATTTGGGCCTGACTGCACTAGACGAGCAATACATATGTGCTTAGTACTAGGAACTTTATCTTAAGTTACGTTAACACGAACGAATTGCTTGCAAATGTGATCTGACCTTGACTACGGGTGCAGGTTTTTCTGCCAGGGCGGTAAGAAATACGGTAGTGAGTATGCCAAATGTGCTATATCACACTTTCTTCTTTGTTTAATTGCATTAGTCATACGACATGTCCTGATACAGGTGAAGGAAGAGGAATCACACAGGTGTGAGACTTACAATTGCCCGCAACAAAAACTTTCAAGCGCTCCTTAACTTTAGCACATGCCAGTGCACAGGTGTACGGACGTGTAGCACTACACGTCACGTACTTTTTATGTACGGGGTGATCCACGGGAAGTCCTTTTTTGTTGGCGTCTGGGAGGTCAAAAAAGTCGACTTCATACCAAGTGTTTCACAAGCACTTCCCGTGGATCACCCTGTATGCCTGCTGTCAAAGAAAAACGTGAGCATGCATCAGTCATATCAATGCAGTAGCACATTGTTGTCCCCGTCGACGCTGACTTTTGACGGGCACCTCATGGAAGCTGTGCTATGCTCGTAAAATCCAGTGAGTGTTCGGCATCCTGGGACGAATAATGAGCAAGAATGGGTGCGATGCACCCTTGCTGAAGGCTAGAAACTGCTCAGCGTTTGTTTGAAATTGCAAACAGTGTACGTACATGACACGTGAGAAGGTGGATTGTCGGCTTCAGAACTTTGAAGAGAGACAAGTACGCATTAAGTACAATTACGCATCTGTAAATAGACACCGACAATCCTCCTTCTACGCTCTACACGTGAGAGAAATTACAGTAAGTACTGTAAGTACGTTTCTGGCGAGATTTCCTCCAAAATATGAGGAATGAAGATGTACCCAAACAATGGGCCTCATAACTATATATATCCACTTCCTTCCTTGAAGAAATGGCGAGGAAATGAGCTCCAACTGGAAATGTCAAGGCAGTTTTCGCCCCATTCAATGTGCCAGCTTGTACCCATAGCAGCATCACCATCCATCACCCATTTTTTCTTCTTCTTGCCTTGTTTATGATGGCTGTAGCGAGAAGCTCCTCGTAGGACTTTGCGAAATACATTTCGTCGTCTGTAGACAGCTCTTGCGGCCACAGCTCATCCGCCTGCAGGGAAAAGTGAAAGAATGGGAGAAAAACGTTGTGTAGCAATTTGCCCGCCCACGTTCAAAATAACACAATAACGGCCTTCTAACACTAAGATGTCAAAACCTGCTTATATACACGCTTAGACTCGAACTTGACTTAGTCATGAACACCACCCATTTCATTCATCAGTGATCACTGCAGTTGTGTACCATGACAAGAGAGCCAAACCTAAGACCAAAGCTTGGCTTGCTGAGTAGCACAGTTTGTGCAAAGTTCAGTTGGATGCCTTGGCGGCCTTTGGGCGGCTAGGGGTTCTTTGGGTGTGTGTTAGAGGGCTTGAAACCTATCTCTACTTTGCCGCAAGTGCTTTACACCACTATTAAGTCTCAAATAATCATGGTTCCTACACATTTGGAGCGCAGGAACTGCAGTACGTATACTTTGTCGGATGTGGATTTCACATCCGTTCCACTGTCTCATCTAGTTCGTATTTTACATGTCTGACACACTGATTTTGAAGTGTGTGCCTGCTTAATGCCTCTTGAGCTTGGAAAGTTACCCGGTGGACGATTCTGATGACCCCCTCTGTCAAGCTTTCACTCACATTTGCTACGGGATGTTCGTTGACATCGTTGATCAATTTGTCTATCAAATTCTTGAGTGAAATATGAGCGCTGGTGGGTGTTGGATCGTCTTCGCTGGCGGGTTGACCTGAGAGAAGCAGAGTTGCCGGGGTCATGATGAAATTACACGAAATGCTTGATGCACTTACGATGTATGACAAGCTGGATTGAGTGGGCGAGTAGAGCCAAGAAGTCGGCGAGCCTTGAATGATAAAGCTCAAATAGTCTAGAATCTAAAAATTAGAGAGAAGGATAAGACATGGCCTGTTAGGAAATCTCTCCTTTTGATTCTCACAATTCGGATCAGCACTGATTCTGATGACGTTAACGCAGTCGAGATTTTCTCCAACGATCGATTCCACCACTTTTTCGATGTGATCGCGAACGCTGGCTGCTGCGGCGTCAAGCGTCGATTTCTTGTCTACAGAATGTAAAAACATGCGGGGTTCCCTAGTTACTTTTGATAAATTATTCATCTTACTGTTGTATCCCACAGACTTGACGACCTTGGCTGATCCAAAGTTATGGAACTTCTTCTGCAGATGTCCATAAAACCAGTCACAAGATTGATCGCGGAATTCCCTGCAGAAAAGGAAGGAAATGACGAGATTATGGGTAATGTACTAGAAATTGATGCATCTTCTGGATGAGCCCACAATTTATGGACTTTACGTGCGTCAGTGGTAATTCAAATTCTCTCTTTCCTTTCAAGGGGCTGTTTGCTTGGAGAATGACTGCCCCAGAAGGAAAGATTTACTGAGCCTACCTGTTTTCTCCTCTGAGTGAGAATGGTAATCCTATAATAACGTTGGTGGTTCACCACTGCATCCTCCACTCGGAATTTTGATACCCCGTTGATGCAAGTAGTATATGTACCTGTCCATGCACGTGCGAATTCGCCTACAGTACGTATAAGCAGCCTAACGTAAAAATTTAGGTCATATCGGACTTGTCCACCATCAGCCGGGGCGCCACAAAGACTCCATTGTCACCTACACATGACCCGCCAGACAGGCCAGTCGGGTTCGTACGTAAGTGTGCTACAGGGTGCGCATGATTTAGCTTAGCAGCTCCACGACAACTGGCACATCCAGGCCCTTATCCCTCACATTTTAGCATGAATTGATCAGAAATTCAACGCTGAATACAGCTCTTGACTAGCTTTTGGCAATAAATTTGTCAGCTTATTGAAAATAGCCAGAACGTGCATCTAGGTTGGAGTGCGAACGCCGCTGCTTTAGTGACGTCACACGAAAAAAGTGAAGCAGTTGCCTAGCACAAGGCTTATCTGTTGGTCCGCGTTCAGGCTCATCTTGCTCTCAAAAGAGAGGTTGACTCTCCCAATGAGGCGCAGCTGCCAGTGCTGACATTTTAAATTGTCTTTTAATCCATACTTCAAGAGTGATTGAAGTTTGGACAGTCTCTACGTTCACATCAATTTGTCTCATGCCTTTGACTGCTTGTAATCTTCCTGTACAATGAGCGGCGTTTCAGGTCCCAGCTCGGCCTGATGCAGCTCTTTTGAAAGTGCTTTAAAATAGTATATAAATTAGCATTCTGCCAGCAAAAGTTCTTAGGACGCCAGGATCGAGCCTCTACTGGCTGGCCAGATCGTTCTTGACGAAGCTGAACGAGTCGCATTGCCGTGAGAGTCCCTTCAGGGCGTGCACCAGAATGTTAACCTAAATAATACGCACCCTGTAGTAGCAGTGTCAAGTAAGAGAGGAAGCTTTTCCTCTTGGACCACCCTGGGAGATGAATCGTGCGCCTGCAAAGATGTGACGAGCAAGAAGAGTGGAATAATTCCCGCTCTTTCAGAGGATGGGTCGGATAGTTTCTCTGTACTCGTACATACGTAAGGTAATGCAGCTGTCAGATCGAGAATGGTGCAGACGCCCGTATGTGGACTCAACCCATATTTTTCATTTGCTCCGGTCTCATATTCCTGCGCGGACAATTGGCGAAAGGAAGAACCTGCCAAATGGACCCGAGTACTTCAAAGCAGGGGTCGGGCGGGAACTGTACCAAGAAGTGCACTTGGAGAACATAATGTACGTTTGTAGCAGTCTCATTCGAAGCTGAAGGCATGTCTTGGGCACCAGAAGCGCTGACTTCCGTATCTTAAAAATGTACGACAAGGTATGTCTGCGACTGAAAGTATGAAAAAATTACGACTGGGACATGAGAATCTCACCGCCAAGGTCGTGACGGAGAGTTCGATTGGCTCTGGCCCGAATCGCATGAATGCAGGATGTGCCCATCACGCTTACTCACGGGAACGCACGCTTACAGGCTGGATGGAGCCTCTCACGCGACTTGACGCATTAGGACTAGCATGGATGTTATTTCACTCTCTCTCTTACCAGGTGGCGTACGACACGTAAGTATATTCCATTTCTGTTGCTTGACTTAAGGCTTCCTGGTCCGATCTCGCATGCTCTCGTCACAAATTCCGTTTTCGTAGCACTGGACTTTCAGTAACGTGGTCTCCGAGTTTCCTTCCTGACTCAGACGAATGTGGTTACACACATACTACTATTCCTCTTCCAACCGATTTCGCCAAGATACTCGCACGCAGGCAAGCGTGGAGCGCATACGACGGGCGCACACGCGAGCACCTGGGGGACGGGTACTAAAACCAACTAGCTATAGGCAGGTGAGGTGACCTAACCAAGCCCAAAACTTTCCCGTGGGCTTGCGTACGTCGACTACATACGAACCAGCATGCGTAGCACAGCGAGCCGCTGGAAAAGGGGCGAAGAGATTCCTAGGCCAACGCTACATACGCCGAGTGCCGTGCACGTACCTACCCAGCTATTCTCATATTTACTCACAAAGCGGGGGTCCTGCTTGATGCGGTCTCTGCGCTAGAGGTGGGGAAAGAAAAAACCAGCTTCTTCTGCAATATGCACGTGGGCTTGCACGTCTCACCTGAAACGGTCTTGCCAAGGAATGAGCGCAGTGTAGTAAAGTACATGCGGGCATAAGGTTAACTCATCGCTTTGCACTAGTTTCATTCAAAGTTTTAGAACGTTTTAAAAGTTTAAATCCGCCTTTCACAAGCTCTGCATGTTGCGTGCAAAAGACACCTGTCCGCGTGTGCATTCTCTAGTTAGCTAGTATGTGGAGCGCGTTGTTTGAGGATTTCTATTGATACATGCATCTCATTCCCTTTGCCGCAAAGACTTTCAGCTCCACTCCGCCGCGCGTCACCTCATTATTGCAAGCCTGAGCTAAGCAGGCCTAGGGAGCTTTTTACGGGCACTCTGAGCGGCACAGACTGGCGGCTAGTTGAGCGAAATCTTTCTCCCGCCAAGGCTAGAATGAAAAGCATCTTACGTCATGCAAAACAAGGCAAATAGACATCATGATACTGTCATCTTGCAAGGGCGCTGCTTTTGAGATAACCTTTTGCTCGGCATCCATGCAACTCATCTACGTACAGAGAACAAGCGTGTGGAGGATGACGCGATTGGGTGGCGGTGCCCCTATTCCAGTGGGGGCCAAATTGGCACCACCAAATTGGTCTGGTGCTATAAGTTTGTCTTCACAAACCTTAGCAGGCCTGAGATTACACCCCCTGTTCCTCTTCCCCCTTTTATCTCTGCCACCCAGCAAAAAGTGACATTCTACCAGTATGAAAAAGGCATGTGCAACCTAAGGTTGAATCATCCCCCCCCCCCTCCTGACTTACATTTAGTGATGCGTTTTGCAAATGCATCTCACTCATTTACTTATCCGCCTGTAGAATCAACTCTCCGTTTACCTCGTCGGAACTGAAGAACACTCTACCCTATCATTGACCCCCGTCAGTACGTATTACCCTCTTGAGGTTGAGGTTGAGTATGCACCGAAACCTACCCAATCACCCCTACTCTGTGTGTGCACAGGTATGACGTGACGCCGGAGTTGCAAGTGAACGTAATCTAATATCAGTTCTGCGTGAAAGAGTACACGTTCGCCACACTCACTGGTAAAAATAATGTAACCTCACGTTGGTAGGGGTCCGGCAAAATAATGCCACTATCTTACTGTACAGTCCTTTCTATCTCCATAGCTCTCCACCACCACATCTCTTTTTCGACCTCACACTCGCATTGTCCTGACATTTCTATAGGTACATTTTCAGCATGTACATATGTTGCTACCTGTCAGTTTCATACGCAGGACGGACTTATGAAGCGGCTGAGCTTTGGGGGCTGGAGGAAATTGAGGCTGTTCCGTCGGTCGTGGTGTGCACTCAATGGAAGAAATGGCTTAGTGGAGATAGGCGGGTCTGGCATTTCAGTGCTGTACTGTAAAACATTTTCGAAACAGATTTGTGCTACCTAACTCGGTGATTTCTGACGGGCTGAAGGCACGAGAATCTCAGCACTTGAATGTCAACGACCATAAAGTTAAGTGAAGAACCTAACCATGATTGAACAATGCGCTTGTTTCTATCCAAGGATTCTGGATGCGGTCCGTGAATCCTCCTCCTTTGTCCCTATTATTCATTTGCCATCGCAGACGCCCACGCCACTGACACACTTCCGACCTTTAATAGCGCTGGGCCCAGCAAGCACAAGAACATGGTTCAATTTTCTCGCCCACAAGCGCACACTTTTGGCAAGAGGAAAAAGGAGTTAGAAATTTGGAAACCAAAGAAACGCAAGGTTGATACCGCCGGCTATTTTGTGTCCTCCGTCTCTTTCTTTTTCATGGCAGTAAATTATTTTACGTGGCCTACTTTTCTATGCCTTCGAGCTGCCCGAACGAGTGTGGCTGAGCTTCTAGCACATGTAGATGTCAACTCAGTGTGCGTGCTGCATATGAAAAGCAAGTCACATACACATTCACACGAGCATATATCTGCCTTATCCTGGAAAGTGTTGCACCAACTTGTTGCTAACGATATACGACACTGTCATTGTGCAGAATATACCAAGTGTTCTGCTTTTGCCTACCTTTCTCCGAGGCAAGCTTTGCACGTCCAAGCGTTCTTTTGGGCGGTCCACTTGGCGCACTTCCTGCACACCCCGAGGCCGCATTCAACGCACTCCAGCCGGCGGTTGAACAGCAGGGAAAATCCCTCTCCACATCGGACGCAAATCCGGAGCCCGAGTTGACGTTGCCGAGCTCGCAAGATGTCACCGGAACGAGATGGAGACGATTCCTGAGCCAGCTCCAACTCCACTTGCCTGCAAATATAAAAACAAAACAAGTCCACTTGAAGAAGAAAGAGAAGAGGAGACTTTTTTCTTCTAGGAAATAAGAGTTTAAAGCCTGACTACGTAAGCAACGTGCACGCCCGTCATTCAGTGAGTGTCCCGTGGACCGTAAAAAATGGCTGGAACAACAGCAGTCATGCTAATGTACTAATGTCACTTCCTGTTTTCTGCGGTTTGATGCCTTGCCACCGTTGTATTGCTGCTGGTGATTTGCTATAAAATTACTGCTCTTATGATACGGGACCGACCCGTACATAAAATGTATTGCGTAAGTCGGACGTCCGTCTAATAGCGCCACATCCCAGCTCCGTGCGAATGGACGAGACGCATCTGTTTTTGATACTCGTACCAGGTAAAGAGGCCCAAGACTGGGTTAGTGATGGATCCATGCTTGAGCCAAGTCAGGCTTTACTAGCACAGTTTTTGACTATTTGTCATTTTTATCGCTGCTCTCTAGAGAGGAGATTCGGAGTTCATGGGGAGAACCTAAGAAGGACCTATCAAATTTTCAAGAACGAGAACAGCCCATTACTGAATCTGAACAAGTTCTCTCAGTGCTGACAGCGTTTTTTTTTTAAAAATCATGTCTCATGGGAGGGATAGGAAACCCTGTGGAGTCTTTTTTGCACTACTACATGAATCTGCACTCTCCAACTGCATTGTACCTGGAGAACATTTTGTAGCCCTTTTGAGACCGAAGGCTGGGGCAATAAATATGTATTATTACCCCGCCTGCCTATATCATGAGTAACAGCTTTCCCAAGGACTAAGGCTTCTACATACGTAGATAACGAGAAAATACTGACTGCATCCAGAGGCACCTACGTCCTTAAGGATGTCCTCTTAGAAAGATGCATTTTTGAGCATTACCTTCCCAGGAAGCGGTACCACAGCACTTGATTAAGGTCACCCTTGACAAAGCTTCTCTGCTGCCTGTAATTGCAAGTGGGTAGGCATACGTGACACAGCTGAAGAGTCACGGAACCATTGTTGTCTACGGGTTCGAACGGTTCCTCGGACACTTGCGTGAGTTCCAACCACACTCGATTTCGCCATTCTACCTCGCTACATGAGCCCGAGGACACGCCGAATCTCCACATAGGAGACCTATTTGGCGACGTCCTGGTGCCCAGAGAGCTTGAGTGTGTCTGTGTAGGAGAAGATGGCGTCGGTCTCGGAGAATGTAGCGGACTGCTGCACCTGCTGAGTTGGAGAGGTGACCCTGGCGTACTTTGAGATCGCCTCAACGGACAATCATTCACTACAAAGTCGTGATGTTTTATGATGTGCATGGAGAGTGACGTGGGCTCCCCAGGCTGACGCGCCAAATTACTGTCTGCCGGATTACGCCGGCGCAGTTCCTGTTGACGGTCCCACTGGCTCGCCACGAAGTGCTTCACGCGGCCGAACGTGTGGTGACGTAGTTGACGGCGGATAAGTTTCTGACGTGCGATGCACCTCCTGTTCTCATTATGTGATGGATCATTTTGCCGCTGCTCTCCCTCTGCTGTGCCAGCCTTTTGCGGTTTGTTACTAGGCGCTCTTGTCGACTCGTCGTCATCATCATTTGTACCTAGTTTCGACTTGATATGCGACTTGCCGAACAGCCTGGCGAGGCTTCTTAACCATCGACGCTGCTGCCTACGCGTGGTACCGACGCCTGCGCCCCCTTTCTCTGTGTCGGCGTCGGCGCTGGTGGAGGCAGCGTCACTGCCGGTGAACATGCCGCTGTCTAGACTCCTCTCGCTCCGGTCGTCAAGATTATTTGTAGTACTGTTGCTGCCATCAACGGCTCGCACGCCCTCAGCGTCGAAGTAGTTGCACTCTCCGTTCTTGTTCACGTCTAGCCTGAACTTGGCACTTGGCCCCACCAGCGAGAAGGATCGAGGTCGTGGAACAGCATTGTTCCAAGGCTGTGAGGCAAGAGAGCAGGAGCGATCCCTCACAAAAGCAGATCTTCTCTTTGTTGCGGCAGACTTGACCAATGCAGACGGTGTCTTTTTCAAAACTTTACTGTCCGGGGTCATCTCCATGGTTGCTGGAAGACTTCTTGAGCAGTTGTGATTCTGCAACCGACCGTGATTACTTTTACTCCTTCTCCGTGTTCCCCCGTCGACCGATACCACGGATCTGAGCTCTTTCTCATTGGTTGCTACAGGGTCGAAGGCGCCGCTCGCACTGCTCTCTTCCTCGATCTGATACAGTTCTCTGAAAAGTGACAGCTCTCTTCGTGCTCTGCCTCTCCCGCTACCGTTACCCATCAGGGAGTGTGAGCGGCTGTTGCAGCGGCGATTCGACGACACAATACTTGTTGCGCTTTCGTCATCAGGCCTATTTGTTCCCGTCGTCGTCACAGGCGTTGGAAAAGACCTCAAGCTTAGCAGAGGCGGAATGCTCGCCAAAACACTCCGGTCTCCAGTTCGGGATCGCCTCACCACGGAGGATCCTGTTGGAGGATCCTGTCGGTGCATCTCAAGGGAGGTCGTCGAAGCTGCATCCACTGTCCGTCGTACCCAACGTCGGCGTTTGAAGGACGAGGAAATTGCCGCCAACAATTTAGCGAGCACTTGACTCAGCAGGAGCACCAATTCTGACATGGGTCAAACCATTGCGTGCTCTCTTGGCCGTTGCTGGCGCGTAGGGTGGGGCCATCACGCCCCAGATCATGCATACGTGGCGAAATGATTGCACAAGGGAAGCCGGCCTTTTTGCGTAAGTAAGGAACAGCACTGCACAAAGTTCACTTGTGTCCCTCCACAGTCTGAATGTTGCTGTTCGATAAGACCCTTGCAGCGTGCATGAAACACATGCGTCGTTTGTTATTCGCCCTTGGGCCACTTGGATCATGCTAACGAGCGAAAGGAGGCAACAAGAATAGCGAAAGCAAGAGATGAAAAGACTGCGTCGCCTGATGAGAAGGACTGTACTAGCAGTGTACGTGCACTGCGACTCCATCGCTAGAGAGTCGCTGCCTCCTCCTGACGTGGTGAAGAAACAGATGTGTGACCTCGGCCTGTAGAGATGAGGTTGAAAGGGAGGAGGACGCTTTTGTCAAATATTTTCTTGCGCAAATATGCACACATATTATACCCTGGAAGGTCCACTCGAGCTGAGCACGTACGCTGCTCAAGGCAGGTGGCGGACACATGTGATTTTTTTAACGTATGAGGCGAGGACATTTTGAAGCAACTTTTTTTTAGCCATGGTTAGGACACGCACATGTGTTTCGACTAGCCTCGATTCATACGCATTCGGGTGTCCTGCCTTGTGTACTCACCCACTCACCCCAGACAGCGTCAGTGGATGCTCGGGGGTGGATTAAAGACATAAATGAAGACGGAGAAGTCGAGAATGTAGCCTATTTGACGATGTTGCTGCACTTGTACCAAGCCTGCGTAATGCATTCAGTACGTGTATGTCTATCCAGCGTGTGCTGTGTAGTTAGGTGAGCGCACTACGCTAGAGCTCGTACTACATGACCATCGACTAAAACACACAGTAACCCTACTTTCCAACATGCCTTCAGACACTGGACCTACGTACTGGCAGTCACCGACACACATGTACTAAAAGGCGAAGATAATGCACTGTATACCTGGCATACCACGCATACACGTACAAAACGACCATGTAATAGAATAGAGCTGCACATATGAGCTTTCAGTTGGTATGAAATATTAGCTTAGCACGAAGCGTAAACGGTAGGTATTTTGGTAGAGGCGGGATTTTTAGGATCTTGTCTCAGACTGCTGATGCTGCCACACTCCTCCTCTAAAAATCAACGAAACTGTGTACCGTTCAGTACAAAGTGCAGCTATATATAAGCGGTCTTGGACCAAGTCACCCAAAAATCCTATCTCTCCTCACAAGCGCGGGTGAGTGCTTGAATGAGTGCATGAAGTACATGAGTGCTTGAATAACGAGGGGTCGTTGCAGCCGAAGAGGCACTGAAAGGTGAAGGGTTAAGAGAAGGAACAAGGTGTTATTTATCAATTTTTATGAATGATTTTTCTACTCCGTTCTTTCATTCTATGGCAGCGGTTTCACCATAACTGACTCCATTGTGGACAGCAGAACACAAAAAGGATTTCCTCGAGGGCGAGCAAACTTTTGACCTCTTCCCTACCGTATAGTACTGTGCATCTTACAGTTATTCGATTTTCACTTAGGCGAATAACGCACACCAGTGGTAGCGCAAAAGCGTGTTCTACACCACTCTTGCCACGCAACGCTTGTTCTTAGACTACCCAGACAGTTTTGTCCATTAACTGGAACGTACAAGTACAGAACGAGCATTCTTACCTTAACTCGGCCGCCATGTACTCAAAGTCCAAGGCCATTTTTGTCGCAGATGAGCGCCCGGACAGCCAATGGAAAGTTTTCTGTCAGGACGCTTGCAGGAACAGCGATGTTTTAGCCTCGCCGGTTTATTTTGATCTCGCGTACAAAGCGAACACTTGTCTATAGCCTCATTCTTTTTTACTTCCTGTCGACAGCAGCACACAAATCCGATCTTTTTTTCTTCGCAGACTTTTTTACATCTTCACTGTCATCCTATCGGTTTTCATTCTGTCAATATGATGATTCTTCACATCGCTTGATCTTTCTTCATATTTTCTTGCTTCTCCTCTCAGTAGCGCAGATCGTCTTTTCGCCACAGGCTTCTTCCCTCACAGCCACAAGTCATATCATTTCTGTTGTTGCCTCTTCTGTCGTTTGGTCTCTGGACAAAAATTTGTGGCGCTGCCGCGGAGGAGATAAGTAGTGTGTGCGTGCGTGTGCCGTACGTCTGTGTGTATTGGCCCCGCACGTAGCCGACAGTGGAGCAGAGAAATGCGGAGAGAAGAGAGTTGAACGACAGTTTTTTCCGAGCTTATTAGGTACGCGCTCGCCCGCTGCCTTGAGCAACCACTCGTCGGTCCGTGGGAAGCAGAGGCACCTTGTCTCTCCTCTCTACCTCCTCTGCTGCATGATGCATCCATCGTCGCACACTAAATGTGCTGTAATTAGAAGACATCAAAGAGATGGTGAAATTGGTCTGGAGGAACAAAAAAGTCTGTCTCTGCTTCTTGGCTGCTGCACGGACGCCACGTCTTCAACGAAGTTATTACTCTCTACAGCTTGTTTTTTCCGACTCAGACGTCCAGAGGAGGGGGAAAGCGGCTCCAGTCTGCATGGCACGCTTAGAAATAATATCCCCGCGGGGGATGTTACGGAGTCCTATCCGGCAAATTGCTTCGGGCTCTCCCTATTTACCCTTGCTTCTTTGCCTGGAACTTTACCTGTTCTCGTGGGAACCAGGTTAGCATTCTCGTAGTCGCACGTGACACTTGGAAGTTGGTTGGGCATTCAAGGGGGAGAAATTGAGCCTCCTCTGGACGTAATTGACACGGGAGTTACTCGCCGTTCAAGATCATGGAGAAACTTTGGCCAGCCGTCCTATCTGGGAACTGGTTGACGTCATTCATACCACGACGTGCCGGTGTTCATGAGTAAAACATGACGTAGTAGTACGGTTTCGGTCCGTATCCCGATGACAGCCACAAAGAACTCCGAAGAGGGTCTTTGGACAATTTCTCCATCAGTCATCAAGATTAATTCCCCTATTTTCGACTGCACTCCCTGTTTCAGGAACCTGAATACTGCAGGCTGTAACGAGGAACAGTTGAGCCCACAGCAGTTGAACGCGGATGCTTTGTACCAAATGTACAGTTGACTTTGGATAACTGTAGTGGCTTGGAAACAGGAGAAAAAAATGCAATTAAGAGGAGTTGCAATTACCCAAAGTTTCAAATGACCCCAGGGGCGGTGGCAGGCATTGCATCACTTCTTCTTTGGACATAACCATGCAGGAAGGCAGCAGAGCATCAGGAAAGGGACACATACGTCATGAAGTTCTCTACTTGAGACCATGAAAAGTTGCAGGAAAGAGGTTTCTGTCCTGCGGTTTCTTTTTGGCAGCTCAAAAGGATTGACTCCCTTGTCCCAAAATGATCCTTGTGTCTGCTTTATAGTGAGCAGAAATATACCCAGTGTCGCATTATGTCTTACGATTTCTATGGTCTTACTTATGACGAGTCAGAAGGGCAAATCTGGGCTGTTATAAATCTCCCTTGTGCAGTACCATTGGGACATAAGTGTACCGATCGGTAGGTTAGATTGTAGATTAGATTTAGTGTATTTAATCATAATTTCATCCTAGTTTAACTCTTCCTTTAAAGTCTTCATTTGTATCATATTTCTGCTTAATCATCATTTTCTTCCATCTGTCTTCTGTGGCTTCAGTCCGAAATAAACACCCAACACAACGACTCGTAGTGAATTTAGACACACAACTTTAGTGTCACTATTCTTAAATGGGTCTCTGCAATAAGCATTGAGCCCCCCTTGCACAGGTAATTCAATTTTGCTACTGAGCGAGTGTCCAGCTATGCCAAGCATTGACCTCATGATCGTCAAGCCAAGGTGAAAACCCTGAACTAAACCGACAAAACTAAAAACCGACAGTACGAAAGACTCCAGCAAAAGAATCATCCCACAAAAGATGGCTTTTTGCGGGAAAGATGTGAAAGCCACCCTCACCACACTCTCCATCTATGCCATCAAACGGATACACGAGGCACAAGGACTGCTTACAAATGTTGAGACAGCACAGATGGATATATCAGGACCGCTCAGCACAGCAAGGCCAGACACACAAGTCAAAAGAGAAGAGCCATAGCTGGCAAATGAGCAGAAGGCGCGTGAGACTGTCCGAAGCTAGATGACTTATTGATATCATAGAGGTCGAGGACAAAGAACCGAAGTCCAATATGCCATCCACCGAAGAACTGATTTCTAATTGCAGGGAGGAGGCAGAAGAATCCAACAATGAGATTGAAGTACTAAGTAGTGTTTGTCACGAGAAATTTCTCGTCTCGAGATTCCCGAGAATCTCGCCGTATTTGACTCATCTCAAGTCTCGACGAGACAAAATGAATTTCTCAGATCAGCGAGACATCATTTTTGTCTTTCTCCCAGTCCCATTAAGGCATGCATGATGACTCAATGCAATCAAGGATAATTACAGTTCCTTATTTTTATCAAGACTTCGATGTAGCTGTAAGCAGGAAGGAGGGACGAGGAGAATCAAACAGTCAGACAAATAAAAATTCTGCATAATGCTTACATTATGTACTGGATTTTTCTCGATTTTGTCTCGTCAAGACTTATTGAGAATGGCATTGTCCTGTCTCGATACTCAACCACGAGAAAAATTCCTTGTCTCGACAAACACTAATACTACGGAATACAGCTCAGGAAAAGAAGAAACTACCCATAGGAAGGAATGATGGTGACATTCACCAGAGCAGCTACACTCTTGAAGTCAAGTTTGGCTGCAAAACGAGTGATGCCAACAAAACAGGGCCTATGACCGATCAGAAACTGAAGGCAAGGGTCAAGCTTACATGGAATTCAAAATTTCATAAACTTTTGAGTGGCGTTAGTAGTAGTTGAAGAAAGTTTACAATAGGAACCTCCAAGGAAAAGGAAGATAGCTGCAACATCAACAAGTACCCCAAGACCCCAGCGAATGGCCATGAAGATAACCCAGACACACTGAAGTAGAGCACAGCAAGGCAAGCACAGCAACTTCCACACTTCTCCTCAGATGAGGGCGAAGCCAACTAAGGGTCAAGGACTCATGGAACTGGTTGGAACAGAAGTAGCAACGAATTCCCTGAATGAAATGGAAAACGTCTGCATGCAGAAGAAGAAGCAATAAAGTATCCAATCAGATCATGAAGAGATGACGTAACTGCACTCCAAGATATTCAGTGACCTGAACCCTGACCAGCACCAACTGTAAGAAATACTGATATCGACAGTACTACCGACTATCAGTGATCAGATCCGACCAGAAAGAAGTCAAGAAATAAAAGATATGATACTATAAGCCTAGGATGACAAGGACGTCCCAGAACAGAAGTACATCTTCTAAAGAAAACATCAAGAGTTACTAAACCGTGGAGAACATCTTCAAGATATATGAGGAAGAAGTTCGCTAAGAAAACTCCAAGGTTCACCCAACCTCCGATAATAACCTCTAAGAGCAAGCCTCACGGGAGCATAAGGCAATTAGGCACTTGGAGAAGGAGTACCTCACCCCTTCGGTAACTCAAAGTGTAGAACATTAAGAGTAGCCTAGGTGTACTGACGGATCTGGATGATTTGCTGTGAAACGTTACGTAACGTTAAGACCGTTGTCGCCTGCATTGTTGGGTTATTTGTGTGACAGCCCATCATTGAGTCTTCATTGAACGCATTCTTTGCTCTGTCATACAATGATGTAATGTCAATCTGTCCTTCACTGCCTATTGTCCTGTGTATCCCTGTACCTCTTAGTACAAGGTCGTTCAGATAAATTGGCACCGTTTTCAACTTCATCCAGAATAATCAGGGGGACAAATAGCAGAAATGTTTTGCTTTTGGCATGTGAGGTTGGGTGCCCAATTATATTGTTTCCCAATATTTGCCGTGAAGACTCAGCAGTCATCACGGAGCAGAAATGAAGAGATGCAATTGTTGAATTGGATTGCACAGGTCATGGCCCCAGTGCCATCAAGAACCATCTTGTCTACCCCAAAAGAACCATCTATGCTGTCTACATTCCCTGGAAAGAGACAGGAGGGTCTCAGAGAAAACCTCACAAGGTCAGGAGTGACAAGAAACATCATCCCCACTTCTTAGCTGGCCTGAAGCACTCCATCAGGGCCTCGCTTGGGATGCCCAGGAGCATCTTTACCCAGAAGTGCAAAGTCAGCTGCACCACTGTCTAAAGTGCCATCAACAGTGACTTGAAGATGATGAAATCCTACTGCCTCTACAAACATCACATTCTTACTGATAAGATGAGGACCACCAGGGTTGAGAATGGCTCCAGATTGCTGAAAAAATGTAAGTCTCATGGGCATGAAATCATCTTCAGCAATAAGAAAAACTGGGCTATAGCAAACAAGCCTTACATCAACCAAAATGATAGGCGGGGTGCCTATGGTAGAGAAGACGTCCTCCATGTCTTCAAAATGAAGTTCCTGACCTCAATCATGACCCTGGGCGTCAGTCGGCAGTGTTGTGTCCCCTTCTTCAAGCCCAAGGAGAGGGTGGGCACAGACAAGTACCGCGAGGTCCTCACCACCATCCTCATCCTTGGATGAAGGCTTAAGCCAATGGAGCCAACTTTGTCTGTCAGCAGGATTTGGCCCCCATTGAAAAGGACTGCAAGACCCTGAAGGAGTTCACTGAACTTCTGGGAGCTTCACAGCTTCTGGGATCCACAGACCTAACCCTCCAACTCCCCGGACATGAACTCTTTGGATTATTTCTTCTAGAGGGAGTTGGATAGGAAGGTCTGCACTACCGCCCACAACAGCATTGACTGGTTGAAAGCCTCCATAAGGCAGCACAGGGCTGCCTTGACTGCGAACATGGTGAAGGCCTGCAAGTGACTTTTAGGTCCTGACTGGGGTCTATAATCGCAGCTGGGGGCGGTGACATTGAGTAAATCAAACCCTGAAATGTCAAGCTTTGGTTCTACTCGTCCCCCTCATTTTTCTGGATGAAGTTGAAAGTGGTGCTAATTTATCTAAATATTAGGGTAGTTTAAAAAGGTACTTTTCCCGGAAATTCATATTTTTTCATTCTGGGTTTTTGGTCCGGGTCAAATGAAGAAGATTTTACTAAAAAGGTTTTTTCCTGAAAGTCAGTTACCATCTGTACTTATAATGTGAAGTTTTACTACAGTAGCACAATGCATAGAACTTGAATTCTAAAAATTCGTAACTCTAAAAATGCTGTCATAAAAGTGCGGTGATTGAGCAGAAATTTGAGGAGGTAATAGCTTGCAGACCAGAATTACATGGCAATGCGAGATCTCTTCATGCAAGGGGCAGCTCTCCACACCTCTGGACTATGCCACATGCAACACTGTCCTTGAAGAGCGTGGTGAGCATTGTCACCCTCCAAGTGTCGCATCAGTGGAGGTGGCCAAGGTTACGGGAAACATGCTTCAGCAAGCTGCAGATACCAATGATCCACCATGTCGCATCATCATGGATAACATTGCAGCAGTGTTGGATGAAGCTGCAGCAGTTATTGGTACTGGCCACAACATCAAGCAGACCATTTCAAGTAAGCATGGTGCGAAGAGGGATGACCACCCCCTCCCTTCCCAGAAGTGCTGCAGACATCGTGCTGATACCAGCAATGTCTGCTATGACGATGGGTCAAAACTTCATCTGGTGTTGGTGACCTGCAGTGGATCATTATCTTCAGCACAGAAGATGGTTTGACTTGGCTTAGTGAGAACCACCACTGGCACTGTAATGGGACCTTCAAGGTGGTCTGCCTTCCAAGGGTCACTTCAAGGTGCCCACCTCACGTCTGGAAGATCATTGAGGCACTCCAGTACTTTGTCAATTAGGTAACATTTGTCAACGGCAACGGAAAGTGTAGCAGTAGTGCTTCCCCAGAGGGAGATTTGAGTTGCAGAATACAAACTCAACAAAACCATAGCATTTACCTAACCCTGTAGCTTTGACCAACTTGGCTTATTGATTGGCTAGAGGACAACTATTCAAATGAAACCAACAGGGGTCACAAAGCCATATGTCAGCGATTGAATGATCTTTACAGATTACAGGGAATAGCACAAGCAAAATGAATGAAAATGGACAATTTGACATACAGGGTGGTCCAGCAAATTTTAGAAAATATTGGATGCTCCAAATCACAAGTTGTATTTTTATTAGGGTAACTTCTTGGTGTAACAATGTAAAAAAGGAATGTAGAGGAGACCAAGATGAAACTTTTTTCTTCAGTGTGTCCTACTCCATTCCGAACAATTGTCTCCATACGAGGCTAGACCGTCAAGCACCTCTTCTTGATGAAGTTGGCTGATATCTTGTGCCACTCCTCCATGATCTTAGACTTGAGGGATGGGTGGAAAGTCTTGTTGGTCTCAGCCTCCAATACACCCCATGTGGCAAAGTCGAAGGGGTTCACATCAGGGGAAGAGGAGGGACAAAAGTTGGCAGCCCCAAAATTGGTGAAATTGTCCTGGCAGCTCTTGCGCCTTCTTGGCAGTGTGTGCCAGGGCACCATCCTGGGTGAAGCAGTAGTTGCCCCATAGAAAGGCTCACTTCAGCCAAGGCAACTCTGTGTACCTGAGCACCTTGTAGTAGACATCTGTGCCGATTTTCTCTTTTGGGTTATAAAAGTAGGGATCCATCTTCTGGCCATGGCTACCATGACCCTGAGGACCATCACATGTTGTGGAAGCTTTGTCCCGAAGATGCCCCAGACCTTTTCTTTGGTGCTGCCAGGAATTGATAATTTTGCCGGTTGAGAACAGCATCTGCAGGGAAGATTTTCTTGTCAGAGTAAATTTTCAGTGTCATGGTTCCCCTTGAAGAAGTTCATGGCCTTCTTGCACCTCTTGTGCCTCTTGGTCTTCATGGCCTCAGTGAGGAGGTGCCTCTGGCTTCAGGCATAACTCTTAAGGCTCAAATCATCATGAACAGCCCTGCTGATGGCGGACTGGCTGACATTTGAACTCGACAGAGAACCTCCTCATGGACATTGTCTTGATCCTGTCCTTGACATCCTCCAAAAAGGCCTCATTCCATTTTTTGTTTCCTCCTCTACTTCCAGCCTTCCTGGTAACCAGTTCTGACATCTTCATGGTGGACCTGACATTGTAGACTGTTGTCAAGGACACACCAACCGCCTCAGTGGCAGTCTTTGGAGGAATTTCCATGTGGAGCATGTCTAACATTTTCAGGTGCTTTGCCTTTTGTGATGACATTTCTCAAGAGACAGTGAAGCATGCAGGCCTTGATGTTGGGATATGCAGAATGTCTAATAGGATTACTATACAGTATTATCATTCTAGGCACATGATCTATGTGTACCATATCTCACATATGAGTCTTTCATATAATTGGATGCCACTGAACACACTCATATGCGGATGCTACTGTAGTGCTCATGCGCGCAACCTCCTCCTCTCCCCTCCCAAGGGAGTCAGTTAACTAAAGGCATTCAAAGAGTGAACATGTCCCTCACATCTGCCTCTCACTCCGAAGTTTTAAAAGACACTCAGGCAAGCTCAAGTGTCCGTAACAGTGACAACGAGGTACAACGGGGTGAACCATCCAAGACCAGACTTCGGGTCATTCTATTCAGAAAGTGGCCCCTATCCAAGTAGCACCTATGCTACCAGGCGGGGCTGCTTCAACAGCAGTGTCTTGCACATCAAAACAAAGCTAAAAGGCAGCTCTTTTCAATGGCACCAATTTCAAAATGATACGATAACTAGGAGCGGAGATGTAAGCCGTCAAATTGAATTCTAAAATTTGCTGGACCACTCTGTAAAGATAATTTACAAAAAGGGTTGTGGAGCTTACAGCTCCCAGCATTG
>JAAUXU010093034.1_pt1 | contig 36615 bp, 36 predicted proteins | sample 7278151 | NCBI WGS metagenome assembly JAAUXU01 (sample SAMN14350113, study PRJNA611818) | marine sediment metagenome | isolation source: surface marine sediment (1.8m) | place: French Polynesia: Moorea | collected 2018-08 | reverse complement strand
TCCCAGTGTCTCAATAATCAATTACATGTCAAAATTTCACTTGGAAACATCCCCAGTCAGCATCTGACAGCGATATGTACTAGGCGACATTTTTTACGCCAAGCACTACATGATGAAGCAAATGATAAGAGCTACATATACTATTACTAATTAAAATCCCGACTCAGGAGCTCAATAACAGATGAACACTTTAACTGAAATCAAAAGGTCAGCACAATACTGGGTTTCTCAGTCATTTTAGAGTGTAATCCTCTAAAAACAGCACTCTCACCAAAGTCTGAGAACTCCTTGTCACAGTGCTGGCGCTCCAACGCCGGAGGATAAATACCTCTGTCATCTTCTCTGTCAATATCTTGCTGCTGCTGTATATCTTTGTTCATCAAATTATAGCCTTGTACATGTGTCACTTTTCCCAGCACACCTTGGAATGACTTACCTCATATTATTCCAAGTCCTCTTTCAATCTCATTTCACCCCTGCTTCATGACTAATTCCTCTCTGAGATGGTGCAGTGTGTCTGACCAGATTCTTTGAAAAAGACAATCTGCCATAACGATCAGAATTTTCAAGGAAGGCCTTGCATAACAGATGAAATCGCTGCCCAGAAGGCTCGGAAGACATTCCGCTGCACTAGACCCGAGGAGAGCTATGACTAAATACTTTTACAAAAAAGTAAAGTTCAATTGTGAATGTCGTCAAGAAGGTAAAGGGAAAAAATCTTCACCAAGCTTCCTCCCATCATGCAATCTCTCATCCACGCGTCGCATGAGTCTTCCATGAACACTGCACACATGAAAGTAGCTGGCATGTCCTGCCAGGGGCATCAATGTCTGTGAGTCCGAGTTCCCAGCCAGCCTGAACTTCTCATTCCACTTCAGCCCTCTTCTCAGCTTTAACATTGTTTTTTTTTTACGTTCAGCTGCTGCATAGTTTTGCTTGATGACATATTGTGCATCACTTCAAATTTCTGTTTATCACCTGTTGGTCCCATTTTACTCCACGAAACTGATGCTGTGCAGAGACAACACGTGTCTTATCGGCATGACTCATTGCGGACTGAAAAGTCTACATTGTTTCTCCTAGATTCGCCACCACCTGATGTCTTCGGAAGTCCTAAGCAAAAAGCTGCAGACAGTGGACTTTGGTCGCTTCCTTTTCATCTACCTCCTCGGCAGGAATGTCGATTACTTCTCTTACAAAAGAATTCTCGATTTCATGGTGGAAGAAGAGAGGAACAATGAGGAGGGTAATTCAGTACAACGGTGTTTGAAGACGAGGTTGACCTAGTTCAAATTCCCCCTCTGACCAGGTCCCCGCATCTCGACCTCAGCCTCCGCCTCTGCACTAAGCCGCCAATTGTCCCGGAAAGACGTGGAGGACGCCGGGGGTGAAGAAGTGTCCGCCGGTCAGGTTCCGGCGTACGAAGGGGGTGACGACGGCGGGAGTGATGAGACGATGTGCGCCAAACAGTATCCCATGGACAACATTAGTCAGCAAAAATACCAGGGCTGAGTGGTCCCCTCGTGCACGATGTTCGGATACAACGTCTCATTTGCTTCTGCTCAAAGTGAACGAAGAAATAAACGACTGTAGCTAATTGCAGCTTGGTGCGGTAGTTTCCACGGCATGACTGTACCGAGTTCAATAGCTCGTTCAAATTCTCATCATAAATCGAAGAAAACGGCGGAAAAGTCTGAGTCAGCCAGCGTATGAATGAGAGACACACAGGGCTAGGATGATGTTAATCTACCTTGCGCCAATTCTGAATTCTCCAGCTTTTTACCGTGCCATAATTCTTTCCTCTTTTCCCCCTCTTTGAGAGTCAACGCCGCGGTTGGCTGACTGGGGGGAATTATCGCACGCTACCGTCTGTGGCAGGAGCATAAGTTCCACTTAGTACAGCAGAACCTTGGTCCACATGTGCTGCACCTCCCCAAGTCTGTTTTCCGTCAAAAAGTTCCTTGCATAAAAACGTAACTAGCAATCCCAGCGGCCCATCCAAGTACAGCGCCGCCCCAGCCGCCGCCGCCGCCGCCACCCCTGGGAGAAAGAGACGAAAGTTGGAGGCGTCTGAAAGAGAAAAAACCGTGAACAGAGAAATGAATGCGGGCTGGAAACGAAGCAAGCGACGGCTTGGAATGCAGGGTTGGGGAATCTCTGAAATCGATTCTCTTCTCCTTCAAGTCTAGTACTTTTTGCTGCACTGCTCTGCACCGCACTGCGCGGTACAAGGAAGAGGTATTCTGAAATCAAAACATGCATGTTTTGAAAGACCTCTAAGTGCTTCCCTCGCTTTCTTTGGAACCAATTAAAGCCTTTGCCCGAAGAAGAGGTCGCATTCCGAAGGTGCAAACTTGACCTTGTTAGATAAGTATGTAACACGCTCTGGAACTCGGTTCGGTATGTGAATGGGTTGCCTCTGCTGCCGTCCCATTTCTGGAGACAGCTGCCACTACTACTACGGACGTGTACAATAAGAGCCGTGTAACACTCTCCACCTACGCATGTTCGACCCCCTCGAGAAGCCACTTTGTTCTGCCCTTTACAGCTTGACAAAGAGAAACTGACGGAGGAGAAGCATTGCTGAGTCGATTTAAAAGAACGGGGTTCACTTTGGTGTCATCGTCGCACTCAAGCGATAATGACCTTTCGCTTAACTCCCTTTGTTGAGGACATTTTTTTTTGCTTCAACCCGCTTTGCAGAGCAAGTAGTACTCGGACAAGTTGGCTTCGCACCGCACAAGAGCAGCACGATGGTGGAGTCCGCGCATGCGGTGCAGAGGTGCATCTTCATCCCGCTCAAGCCAAGCTCTCCTGGTTCAACCCCATATGCCAAAAGTGAGAGACTTTGACGTGAGATTTAAATTAGCTTCCTCTCTTCCTCACTGAGAATGTGACACAAAAAATCTCGTTTGGCGGCCAGCCACGATAAATGGACCGGCTCACTCCTTTTGATGGAGACAGCCAGGGAAATGAGATTTCTCACATGAGGTACTCAAACTTGTCTCACGGAGCACATGAACCTTACTCACTAAACACATCCTGCTCGACGCAGCCCCCACACATGTATGAGCTTCGTACGTAGCGGCAACTTTGGTCATGCATCACGAGCAGTTTTATTGTGCACAGTACAGCGCTCTGCCACATCTCCATGGCGCGGTATTGTGCTGCACGTACACAAACAGCCATTTGGGGATTTACGTACGCTACAGCGTAAAGTGTGAAGAATGATGGACTTGTGTTTGTTTAACTCCTTCCCTCAGCACTCAGACCTACCTACAGTGGTGTACGGACACTGCGTACGGACAGACAGACAGCAGCTTTTATCCAGATGGGGTGTGAATGACTTCCTGCTGTTATTTTTACCACCTGGTTCTTCATGTGTCGCCATAACTGTCTCCTGGTAGCTCTCCGAACCGCCTCCAGTGCGGACCTGAGTGGACCTGAGTGGACCTGAGCTTCTTCTGAGAAAGCTGCTCCCAAATATCGCAAATTGGTCGGCTAAAGTCGAGCATCTCTCGCTAATGGATGAGAGAATCCGGCTGCTCTTGAACTCCTACAGTTGCTCCACCTCAAGTCACTTTAATGTGTTGCAGTATTTTCTGCTCTCCGCCCTCAGTCGACTCTTGTCTGTCACCGCCCGCCAAAGCGAGGGAAAAAGGAAGAAGGGGTAAAAGGGTTGGACGGAGGAGAAGTCTTCACCTGAGCAGCGTTTCCTCTGGAGAGGAAAGAAAAAATAGGGGTTGTGGCTGATGTTGATGGATGCGGTGGGAAATCCAAGGTCATGCTGAGATGATCATCTCTCTCCGGGGTCGATTGCAAACATTTTCCCAATATCCGCGGGGCAGGAAATGGAGTCGTTCGGGTGGGTGACAGAGAACCATACGTTTGGCCGAGGTTGTGACACCAAACAAATTAGAAGAGGCGACGAGAGAGTGGGAGTGAGAGAAAAGAAACGTTTTGTCTTCACCAAGATCTTGAAAAAAGATGAATTCGCATATGTAAGCAGCAGGAATGGAGTGGCTGTTTTCTTCCCATGGTAATAAATCGCCGCCAAATGATCTCAAGCTCTCTCCCAGCTTTATTTACACTCACAAATGGCCTCTGCCAGCCACTTCCAAACAACCCACTGTGCTCATGCAACCCCTGTGCTGAAAAAGGCAAATGGTGAAGATGCTGCTTCCGTCAGTGGTGCTTCCTCCTGCGCAATGTAACTAAATCTCTGTGCTCTGCCATTAGCTCTCCTACAGCTGAGAGTAAAACAGACTGAGTATGTAAGTGGTCTTAAGCCTAATTTAGCTGGATGCATGAGAATGACGCTTAATCTCTGCTCTCTCGTAGCAGTAACATCAATTCAACAAATGAAGAAGGCTCGGACGCAGCTGTCGCTCCGTTTCCGTTACAAGAAGAAATCTCTGCAGACAATCTTAGGGTTATCTAACACGAATCCGTCCAAAAAATGAGCAACGTGCACACAACTTTTCTCTATATATACAATGCTTACATCACGACCGTTGCTGTTATTGTCAATGACCGATTTCCCTCCTATCTACTGCACGTATGAGTGAAAAGAAACGCACCTTCTCTCATTCATGCAGGAGACGTTCAACAGGCGATATAAGCAGGTGAGAGAGCCAAAAGCTCTCTTTTCTCCAGCTTTTTTTTTTCTCTCTCGCACTCCTGCCCAATTTAAATAGGTGACAGCACTGGCTACAGGTAAGCAACAGGCCAAACAGGCCGAGAGGGATAGACGGATACAGCAAGGGGGAGAACATGGCCAAGACTTGTTGGCAACCTACCCAAACGGAATGGGCACGAACTGCTGCCTGCCTGCCGCCCTCGTACTGTGCTGCTTTCTCTTTCCCCACCCAACTTCTCCTGGCTGAAGCATCACCTGTGGCTTTCATGGAGGCTCGCCTAGTCCGAGCAGCTAGCTACAGGTTGAAGAGAGGCCGAGTGAGAAGCCATTTTCTGGGGAAGTGCCACAAGGAAGGTGAGTCGAAGTGAGACGAGAAGCAGCTCCTTCCTTTGGTTTATCGCTTATCTTCAGTGAGCCTCTGATCTGGGTCGCTCAGCTTTGCTTATTTATCCCGCTGTCGACTAAGCCCCTCTGCAAAAGCAGGTGACGAACAAATGTATGAAGAGTAACCCGAACCTTCTCCTCATCCCGAAAAAGCTAGACAGATCGACTGCTGTGTCTTGTGTCAGCGAGGTTCAAATTACTGGAGTCTTCTCGTCCCAAATAATGGAGATGCCAAATCTACCTATTGCAAACTGCAGCATCAAGATGCACCCAGAGCTTGAATCGCCAAAAGCAGTCAAATCTTTCCAGTCAGCGCTTCCTCATCCCTGCTCATTATTCATTCAAGCAGGTTATTGAATCTTGAGCACGCATTCTTTGTACGCATGAAAAAGCAGCGTAGTTTATTTACGTACGAAACAATAAACATACAATTAACGTTCAGCTGAAGCGCATGCGTGCTGTGGGCATGCAACGCACGCAGCAGAAAAGTTACATTAAGAGCACCGCATCGCAGTGCGTGACCCAATGAATGAAGAATGCACAACAACGTTCGAAGCTCAAAGTTTCGCCTCCCTTGAAGTACCACATTACTGCAGCCCACCCACAGTAGCGCACAAGCACGCACGCACGCACACATGCACAAACATGCATGCGTACACAAGTGGATAGTACGAGGCGCTGGCTGGCTGTGGCTGGAAACATGCGTTTTGGCCATCCTCCCACTTTTCATATTTATTGACCTAACCAGCTTGACTCTGCGTTAAGTCGCAACAACGCCTCTGGTGCTCCTGCTCAAGGATCTCGCTTTCAGGCCAGGTGTCTTGTGTTCGCCTCCACTTCATCATCTTGCACAGTAGACAGCACAAACGTAGCACTAAAGTCAACCTCATCCAGTGAAGAGATTTGGGAGAGACAGTGGGAGTCATTCATCCCTGTCGCCGACATCTGCGGCCGGCTGGCGATCCGAGACACGTGCCAAGACCGCATCCACACATGCAAGCAGCCATTCCTAAGTCCATGTGCAAGGTGCTGCTCCCCCCCGCACCTCGTATTGGACGCAAGAGCAAGACCTTTAGTCAGTACCTGTGTACGTACGTCCTTGCTACACTTCCGTTCACTGCGTACTTGGACGGCCAACGACGTCATTCAGCTAACAGTCAGAAGAAAAGAAAAAGCAACTGAGCTCCGACTTGACGCCCAAAGGACGACTGATAATTGTTTTCCTGCACCTCACTCTAATACCAATATGCACATGAGACATGTTACACATACTCGAGTAGTCGAACATCGAGTCCGGGTCATCTCCTCTCCTGCTCGCCCCACCTCAATTACGCTACTGATTTGCAGATCTTCAACGGAGCGGAACCACCAAAGTGAGAGCAGCTGTGGCATTAGAGAAGAACTTTGCTCACTACATAGCAGATTCTAGTCACCGAGCATCGCGGAAAATTCCACAAAAGATGCCGAGAAGCTTCCTCATTACGCGAGCGGCGGCTGCCGCGGCTGCCGCGGCGGCGGCGGCTGCGACTGTGAAGACCGAAAGAGATGCAGAAAAGCACTGGGACCGGGGGAAGAATAATCAGCCGGGGAATCAGGAGAGCTCCAGAGGTGGGTCATTTTCTGCATCTTTCATTATTCATTTGTTCGTCGCCTTCTCAGCCTCCCTTCTCTACCCAGACGTCTGTCTACTTTAAAGACCACCCACCTACTGCGACTTCTCCCTTTTACGCAGGGATCTGTTTAACCTGGCTTCTCTCAAGGGCGGCCAGGTAACGCGACTCGGACGCACTGCACGTCCTGCACAGAGTACTTGCAGTCCACGTCCGTATGCAGCAGACCGAGCAGCTCTTTGAATGAGAGAGCGGTTCCAAGGAGGAATTTTGTTTTGCTCGTTGTAGCTCTAGCCCCTTGAAATCCCCCAGTTGGCCGTTGCTCCTTCTTTCCTTCCTCCCTCGTCACCACTGTCATAGGTGAGACGAACAGAAACGTTAACGAGAGTGGTAAACAGAGCGCGCACATGTGGGTAAAGTCTCGCAAACGCACGCACGCACGCACTTGCTGCAGTGTTGGATGCTACACGCAGTCACGATGATGCCGTTCGACATGGCCAGGGTTACTTGACTCACGTACGTGGTGCGGGACATTGCGGGGTACGCGGAACAGGAGTAGCAGACACGCTTTCTGCCACAAATCTTGGAGCTATCTCACATCTCCCCCGCCCACTGCTCGTTATCCGCCCGTCCCCTTGATGACAGTTCTTAAAAGGTCTTCTCCGATGTCACCTCTCTCTCGCTGTTCTTCTGCTTTTTATCGAGCATGTGTTTGAACCGCACTTCTCTTACAAGGGGGATGAGCAGAGCCAGGGCTGGAGCAGTCACCAGTGGCTGCTATCAGTTTCCCCCTCCGTGTCACATACGCTCTGTGAAGTATCATCGTCGTCATTATCATCACCTGTTTCCTTAGTTCCAGCTGCTCAAGAAGGAGCTCATCTGCTTGGAGGGACGACAAGGGAAAAGGAACAAGCAGTAAAATCACCATCCTATCCAACGGCCCTGGAGGATGTAAAGTGAGGGAGGAAAAAATACTTAGTGCTCGTACACGCAAGGTGATCCAGAGAGAGTAGCTTTTTCCTGATCTTTTGCTTGGCCCTACTTCTTCTATTACCTTACAATGTTTACGCATCAATTTTGCATCACCATCAGCTCTGTAATTTGCTTTGCGAGTCATGAAGTCCAGACTTTATGCAATATGTCCTGATGGACAAAGTATTGTTTGTGGCTTTCCCCGATATCTTTCGTATTCGCCTTCATAATGATGCACGAGTCGGCAAAGTGGCGAATGTTTGGATGCCCCAAGTTGCGAGTCTTGGATCATCCGTGTAGCACTGTACGGCAAAGACATCTCGGCCAATGATGCGTTTACTTTTTTCTATAGAAGAGGCAGCCCACAAAAGATGCTTCTCGAGAGCAAAGCCAGCTTCTCCCATGCAGCTGCGAGGACTGACAGTAGTGACGACGACGACGACGGCGGCCAAGGAGATCTCGTCATGGATCAAGTATGTGCCTTGAGCTCAAGCATGCAGATGGTTTCTCCTTGTAACGGCCGCCGCCCAAATCCTTAACAGTTTGTAGGTCACGGTGTCTCCATGAAGCACAGCTTGAACTGATTCCCACTTTTTTGTCGCACAATCTTAGCATGTGCGTGCGAACTTGGGTGCCATTTCAGTGCACCATTCTTGGCCGCTGCTTATTTTTTCAGCCCTTAACAAGTGTTATCGAGAAGTTTGAATTAAATAGGATGCCCCATGTTGCCATCTCAGTCGGTGTGTTATCTCAAAGAATCCTAGGATTCAAGGACCGCCATGTCTGAGTCGTGAGCTATATTTACTCCTGTACTACGTAAACTGACTTCCAGGTAGAAGAATGGAAAGTCGACTCCGTGCATAAGAAGGTGACAACTTGCGGAGATCACGACTATTTGGAACTTAACGTCAAGGTGAAAGTAGAGGAAGACGACGACGAAATGGAAGAGAAGGAGGCTGAGCAGATTACCACCGGCCCTGATGAGTCCATTAATTATGTGACCAATGCGTTGGGTCCCACACAAGAATTCTTCAATCTTGCTCAACTGGCCGAGGTCACCCTGGCCATGGAAGGTCAGTCCGAGGATCCATACCTCACGGCCAGGGTGCAGGAAGTGGCGAGGAGACAGAGAATGCCGACAAAATGGCCGGCCAGTCTGCCGACAGCTCCGACTCTCAGCCAACAACAGAATCCTCAAGCCGGAGGCACCCGAACAATGCAGATCGTAGTGCCAGAGAACGCCAGTCACATCATTATCTGCACCAATGAAGGAAATAAGAGTGGCAGTAGTAACATCACGAACGGCAGAGATGTCGGCCAAAGACTAGGGAATCACGACAGAGGAAGGATGAGTAAACCCCTGCAGGGGTACACTTGCAGTGACTGTGGAAAGAAGTACAGCACTTCCAGCAACCTGGCGAGGCATCGCCAGACTCACAGGTACACGCCAGTGCTGCTTCCTGTCAACTGAATTTAATAACACCGGCTTTCTCTATAGGTCTCTTCAAGACAAAAAGGCCAAGAAGTGTCCATTCTGTTCAAAAATCTATGTCTCCATGCCTGCTTTCTCCATGCATCTGAGAACGCACAACCAAACGTGCAAATGTCACATCTGCGGAAAGCGTTTCTCCAGACCTTGGCTCTTGCAAGGTCACATTCGGACCCATACAGGTGTTTTCTACGAATGTTTGCAGTGCATAAACTGAGCGGTCTGTTGTAGAAAGAAATTTTATCTTACAGGAGAAAGGCCGTTTCCTTGTCATCTTTGCCCAAAGGCCTTTGCAGATAAGTCAAATCTGCGCGCCCACATCCAAACTCACTCCAACTCCAAGCCTTTCACCTGCAAAAATTGTGGAAAGAACTTTGCCTTGAAGTCCTACCTCTACAAGCACGAGGAGGCCGCATGCAACAATGCCAAACTCAAGAGTAGTAACCAGCAGGATGTTACTGTAGCAACATAGTCATGGATAACACGTGCGCTTTACTTACTTCAAATTTGTTGTCTCTTTGCCCGCATAAACAGAGTCAAGTTCCGAAATATTACACCCTCTCTATAGTGCCTATGCCTTTACCACACTTTTATCCGGAGGATCCTGGCGTCACCCAGAAAGATTCCAACGACGTTTCTATTGCAAAAAAAAGTTAGCACGCGTGTATAACTTTTGGAGTACCCCTAAGTGGTGAGTTACAGCGTCTCAGTCTTCGCTGCAGCTCTACGGACATAACACCAGGTTTAAATTCCTCTGATCCTCCTCGTCTCTCTTTGCCTTTCACGCTGTTGGCAAGAATTCGGCCAGAAGACACGAGGCAGCCGAGGGTGAGGGTGAAGCAAGCAAGCAAGCTGGCGAGGAAGCCCGCTCACATTCCATTTTTAGAATCTCCCTCGACGCCGGCGCTCTCGCTACCACTCAACCTGAACGCGCTCGACATTCCCCGATAGATCTCCGAGCTCATGCAACCTTCCTTCACCTGTGCATGCGTGCACGGACGTGAGGGAGAGCGCGGGGGCCACCCAAGGTTACCGCACCATAGGAACTGATGCTGCTGCGTAGTACTGAAGTACCGGAACCTTGATGGGGGACAGGTGACTGACTGACTCCTCTCTCTCCAGCCCCATATTTGTCTTACTGCTGCTTGCGGTGGAGGCGAGAGACTTAAAATCCATTGGCGAGCTGAGGCGCGTTCCCCGGTTCGTCTGTCAGCGGTGGGTCAGGGAGAAGGTCCGAAGGGGGGGGGGGAGGGACGATGGAGGAGCGAGAGAAGGATGTTTTGCCAAATGTCTCGCCTCTCGCTCGCTTCCAGATCTGGACGACGAGAGCGATACAGTGTGAGCGGAGAAACTGTGCGCACACATTGTAAGGTGTGAGGGAAGTCTCGGCGAAAGCACCACTTGATGAGGTTGTCATTTCAATGGCTTTCTTCACTGTCTGACCAACGCATAGGACGTCCATACGTTAGCGGTCGCGCTCCTGCTCCGCTGAGCACATCCGTACGTACATTTGCTACGTGCTACACATTGCCTTGGCTTTATTTTCCTTCAGATTTGGTGCCCAAGAGGCGAAATGTTAGCACCTGACATCTCGAGAGCATGACAGCAGGGCAGAGAAGGTCCGAGCAGTGTTGTGGTAGGTTCTTTATTTCTCATTGGACGAACATGACTTGAACAGTGCACACGCGTGGCTAACGATGTGGAAAGCAAAATACGGTAATCCAGGGTATATAGACGTTACCAACAAAATTGAGGGGGTGGAGGAGGGAGCGAATGAGCGTTCTTCAAGGTTACTTTGCTGATTAACGATTGTCATACTGTACTTTTCTCTCGCTCTCTTTGTTTTCACTGTGTCATGTCAACTTTGGCATTTCGAAGGAAAAATAGCACCGCTATTGATTCAGCGTCAGTTTATGGTACAAAAATACGTAGATCGTCTGTACAATATGCATTAAGAGAATATACGACTATGTACGACATGTGTATATGTTGGCAGTGAAGTACTGTAGGATGCTGATTCTGCCCAACTACTTTCCATACGTGAGTAGGTACATACGAATGCGTATGTAGCATAAAATAGGTAGCTGTACATGCTTATACGTATACTTGTAGGCTCAATATATAACTGTACTTTCTGTAATGCCTTCGCTTAATACTCTCGTGAAATTTTCAGTTGCATAGCGTATTGCTCGAAGCAAAGCTTACTCAATACCTCCATGCACAGTAAGTGTCGACTAGGACATTTTACTCGCTGAAGAAGTAGTGCATAGCAGTAGCCTGTGCGTGTGTGAGTGAGTTAGTAAGTGAGAGTGTAAAGAGAGTGAGTGAGTGAATGTAGTGAGTGAAATGCGTACTCGTGTCATGCGTGCAAGCACGCGTTGAGGAGGAAATACTGTGCTTGCCAAGCGGAGAAATGCAAGGCAGAACGCAAGAAAGTCGCCCACGACCCCGAAAACTGAGATGTTAACCCTGAACTTTTGCCACGATGTCTGTACAATTTTGTTCAGGCCGCTTGTGGCTGTTGCATCAGAGCCCCCGCCAGAAGTCTTCTATTGCCTCCTCCTCGCCTTCTCTCCTGCTTGAGTCCTTCCCTGAAGGCCCTCATACACGACGACTCCTCGTGCTTGTACAAGTAGGACTTGAGGGCGAAAGCCTTCCCACAGCGACGGCACGTGAACGGCTTGTCGCTGCTGTGGGTCTGCACGTGGGCTCGGAGATTCGACTTGTCGGCGAAGGACTTGTCGCAAATGGGGCAGCGGAAGGGTTTTTCACCTAAGGAGAAAGAGTTGCGGGTCTTCATTTGGCCACAAGACAATGTAGGCATTCGCAAGTCGTACCAGTATGAGTCCTGATGTGCCCCTGGAGCAGCCACGGCCTGGAGAAGCACTTTCCACAAAAAGGACACTTGCATCCCTGATTGTGAGTTCTTAAGTGCATTGAATAGGCAGGCATCGAGACGTAGGTCTTGTCACAATGCGGACAATTCCTGGCCTTCTTATCCTCCAGCGACCTGCACGGATGAGAAGCAGACGTATGTACAATCCACATACGCACAGTATCGACATAGAATTGGTCAGGTTTTTGTTTCTCCAGGATCTCAGCTCATTCTCTGTTGGTATCAGCTTCCCTATGTAAGTACACGTATAGATTGGTACCTGTGAGTCTGCCTGTGCCTCGCCAGGTTACTGGACGTGCTGTAGGCCTTCCCGCAGTCAGGACAGGGAAAGAATCCTTCCTTTCCGCACCGACGCCCGTCCGAGAGGCTCGATCTGCCGCCGTCGACGCTGCTTTCGATGGAATCGGAGTCTTCTTCTTGGGCGGGCGAAGAGGAAATAGTCTGGCCGAACTCGAGCTTGCGCGCCACCACTCGCAAGTCCTCAGGAACGCTTTGCTCCGGAGGCATTTCAATCGTCACTGCTGCCTCGGGCAGAAGGAGCCTCGCCGACTTCTCTGGCGACTGGTGCGCAGGTGGAGGGGCTTGTGGAGAGGCTGGTTCCGCCGCCACGGACGTGAAAGTGTTCGCACTGCCAGCTTTAGCTGGTGAGTTGTGGGCCGGCGGTGGTGATGGCGAGATGGACGGAGTGAGAGGCGGCGGCGGTCGTTGTTGCTGGTTCCTCAGATCCAAGAGCGCCTTTGCTGTCAAGTCCATTTGCTGCCTCACCAGCTCAGGCCATAAGAGCTGCGCAAGCAGGTCCTGACTTTCCATTAAGTACCCGTTGCCTTTCTGCAGGGACGCGTGCTGTAGCAACTGGCTTGTGGCCAGGCTGATGTCGGCCAACTGGGACAGTGGGTTGTTGTTGTTATTGGTGTTGCTGTTGTTGTTGTTGCCCAGGACTAATGGAGGCATCGTCAGCGGCGAATGAAGGAAATTTTGCTGACTGCTCTTGCTCTGAGGTGAGGTCGGCGGAGATGAGCGAAGTAAGATGTTCTTGAGAGCCAGGGGCGGCGGAGGGAGGCACGCTTGGGGAAGTGGATGGAATGGCGGCCGATCGAAATCTGAAACGGAAGTATGTGCAAAAAAGAATGAAATTTATTGCGGGATGGCTCTGACGAATGTTGTGCCCTAAATTCTGGAGATGCCCAAGGCAGAGCAGTGGAGTACGCAGTGGACGGCGCCTTCACTCATTGATGCGTCCACATGCTGCGCTAACGGTTGGACGGAGGCTACGAACACGTCCAAAGCAGCCCTCAACTCTAACCGTGCAAGTGTAGGAGTAACCGAAGAGCAAGAACGATGATTCTGGCGGAGAAGGGCAGCGTTCATTGCAATGTCTCTGCACAGCACCTATGTCACATCCTGAGGAGACAGTGTAGGAACAGTGATGCTTTCCCTCTTCTGACACCCAAATTAATGATCTTTTACGCCTCTCTCTGTACGTATTTCACAACCCTTCTTTGTTTTCCGCCTCGCTCTCTCGAGGAAATGAAAGATGCAGGCAAAAAAGTTCATCCTCCAGTCCAAAGTGTAAGCATCTCTCTGTCATTGTCTTTTCCGTCATCCACCCACGCTGTAAGACATTCTTCTCATGAGTAGACGTATGCACAAGTTATTGCTGTTTCCAAAAATACGGGAATGTGGAAAGCTGATGAAAGAGAGATCGCTACTACACGGGTAAGCTGTCCCGACGGAAGATGCATTCACGCTTATCATCGCATCCATCCCGTCCGAGGACAGGGAGAAAAACTGGAGACAAGAGATCTCTTCTACGAAAGGTGCCAGACAACGGATTGCTCAGTGTGCGTGAGGGCGAGACCGAGCTTGAGGGATGCGTGCGTCCGTCTGGTCATGTTGTTCATGTTGCACGTATCGTCAAGGGAGAGAGCGTAGGAATGAGGGAGAAAAAATGGGGAAATGGCTGTCATCAAGTCCGTGTAAGAACGCGGGCAGAGGCCGCGTCTGCCTCAAGGAGGTGCCTCTTTCAGTGAGCTAACGAGAAAAAAAAATCTTTCACCCAAACACAATTTCATCACCACCCAACTAGATATGACTTTAATGAGGCGAAACCTCCTCCCAGTCGTGCTCACAACGTTGATGATGATGAGACACGACCCCCATTTTGTCTTCCCCGCCCCGCAGGACGTGCAGTGCTTACAGGCGTGCGTCCTGGAGCACACAAAGTGATGAGAGAAGAGAAAAAATTGAGCGCTTTCTGGGGGGACAACTACAGGGAGCTGCTCTGCACTGTAATTCCTGCGATGACTGCCTACGATTCCTGGGTGGTACGAGAGGGTTCGAAATATGACACTTGAGCAGGCATTCATTATTGCTCGAGACAGTTGCATCGGGCGGGTAAGAAAAGGAGTGCGTGCATGAGGTCGTGGAGGAAAAGCAGGCAGATTAAATGCATTTCGGCTGCATCCAATGTCACACCAAATTCACGCACACCCCCGATGAAATAAGATCTCACATGCAACGATTTTTTTCTCTTACGTTGAGGTGTAATTGGAGCATTTATTCCGACGCTTCAAACAATTCGTGTTCTAGTCCAGACGTACCTGCCACAAAGTTCGAGCCTACTTTGTCACCATCTTTTTCTTGTCTGATAAGGGCGGCATTAATTACTAGATACTCTACAGCAGGTAGAGAATCAACAATCAAAAGGTCAAAAGAGTTCTTCAACCTTTGAGTTGGCGAACTGGGACTGAAAAGATAACCCCGACTAATTTCCCTAGAGACGCCAGCAAAATCTCGTCTGAGAAGTGCCGCTTTTGTTCTTGATAATGATTCTCACCGGCAGCCAGGAGATTCTCACTAGTCGTGCACGTGAGAAACTGATCGAAATCCCCATGTTTCCGACTCTACTTCTTCCTCATTCATTGCTGTATCGAGGTCAATCGTTTTCAGCGCACCAGGATGTGGAATTAACCGCTACGAACTCAGAGTGGGGCCCCATGCTGGGCAATAAAGTAACAGTACTACCCCTAACAACCCGACCGGTGGTGCTGACCCCCTATCGTAAAGACTGTTGCTCCACACACGCACATGCGCCTTTGAAAGTGAAAGGATATAACATCAAGGAGCTGTAGTAACATCAAGGTCAACAGTCCTGTCCTCATTTTTGGAACAGCCACTTGCTTTAACTGCTGCTTACGACGTACACACATGAGAAAGGGAAGTACGGACTACAAATTCACCACGTGAATACTTGGGAAAAGGAAGGACAAGACAACAGCAGCGGGGGAGCTGCTAACCTCTTTTTTTTCATAGCTAACCCGTTATAAATGATAAATGTGCTTCGCAGATGTGACTTCAGCTAACTCTCTCCAGACCACAATGAGTCAACACCACCAGCTATGTGACGCGACCACCTGACTTCTCCGCAAAGACAATGGAACAAAGCAGTTTCTTGTGTCACGACAACTTCCTATGACTAAAAAGCCTTCAGTCGAATTCTCTGTTTGGGCAAATCACGTTTGTCACGCAGTCCGAGTACCACTACGTGTCATACGGAAAAGACAGTGTGGCATTGTTAAGTAGGTCCTCGTCAGTACTTACCTATGGCAGAAGAAGCAAAAGACTCCTGATCGGTCTGATGACTCCGCAACTGCTCCACGTTCATCTGGTACTTCTTGTACCGGGGCACAGAAGTCGGCACACTCTCCGCAGACATGGCTTTTCCTCAAGTGACTGCAGTCACCTAAAGACTCTTATGCAATTAGATATTCTCGGCCCTCGTCGAGGAGGTGATGGAGATGCTCGCAGGCGGGAGGTCTGGCGGAGAGTGAGGATACCAGAGGAGGAGAACCCACTCCCCCACCACTGTACCACCACCACCTTGGAAAAAAGAAGAAGCCACCCCCGCCGCCCACTTATTGAGCGTGCTGCTCGTCGACGAGCGCTTCCCTTGGGGGGATGAAGAAGCATCACCTGCCCGAAAATTCTCCTCTCCCGTGGCCGCTTCCTTGAGTTGAAGAAGCGCCACCGCCGCCTCCGTCATCCGCCTGCAGACGCGCGTTTTTCTGCTTCCTTTCCTCCCATGAGAAGACGAAGACGACGACGAAGAAGTAGAAGAGGACGAAGAGAGGGAAGGGGGGGGGATGAGAGGTGCTCACCGCGATGGCCAAGAGGCAGCGGACACTTTTTTCGTCCTCTTCTTCGTCTTAGCCTTGTCTGAAAGATGGAAATGTGACATCCATGCTGTACTTGCTGCACATCTGATCGGGCTAGAGCCATCGATGGCGGGTCTGTCTGCTTCCCTTTAGCAGAAGAAAGGTGCTAACTGCCACCGTCGTGGACCGCAGAGCGACGCTCCACATCCCGATTTGTGCTCCTCAGCATGGTCATCCCCGGTGCTACCAACTTCTTCTGGCCGTTCGTCGGGAGCAAAAAATCGCGTGTGCGCCTTCTCGCACCCCGAGGGACCGAGCGCAAAAAAATGCGGGCGGGTCTGAGCTTTCGGAAACGGTTGAAATATGAGAGAGAGAACAAACCGGAAACTGCGCCGGACGGACGAGAGACAAACAATCTCCTTCTTCTTCAACCTGTCGTCCCAAGACTGTCATTTCCTTGCTCTGCATATTGCACAGGATGAGTGTTGCCTGCTGTCTCCGAGAGACATTTCTACGTCTGTTTCCAGGATGCCGCAGGCATGGATGGCCTCCCACTCTACAGCGTGTCAAGAAATTGATATCGGCTTTCAAATTGTCTAACAAAGCAAGCCAGCATCTTCTGCCTGTGTTGCTTGCGAGACATTTGATCGCACATCCCGCAGGATTTGTTATTAAGTACTTGTGGATGCTATTCTCAGCTCAAGTCTGGCGTCATATCAACGGTGTTTTGGATAAGAATGACCGAGTTTCAAGAGCTCCTGACTCACGACATCAATACTGAATTTCCATGTTGACGTCACCGCTCCGCATCATACGGTTCGTACTTATCAGCCATTAGAGCACAGTCGACCCGCTCAATTTGATAGCATTATCATTCTCCCAGGCTCGCAGTTTCATGGCTCGTGGTTCTTGCGTGCCTGTAGGCATGTTGCCAGCCAGCGACTGTCGACATGGCCATGAGCAATACTGCGCACAACCGACAACAACGCTCACGCTCAAGGAGAGAGAGCGACTTCCAAAACAACAGTCATTTTTTAAGTAAAAGCTTCAAGTACGTACAAAAGCAGACAAAAGAGCCTGGTGAGAAGAAGCTTTCTCTTATATAGCGTTATGTAAGTATACGTAAGTATTTTGCTACATGAGATTTTTGTTGTTCCTTGCTGTCTCTCGCATACTTCCATGGCAAAGAGCACACACGTTTCTCCCACTCGCTCGATCGCCGCCTACCGGCATTTAGCTCGTAAGTGAAGGCCCCATGCAAGAAAGGGGAGGACGGAGCTTAAAAACACCTGTTCTTTCTGATTAAAGGCTGCACAGCTGGGACGGAGATTGAGATCATACGAGTAGTGGCGGTGTCAGTAGCAGTCATCACTGCAACGTTCTGCTGTAGCTTTTCTACTGACCGGAACTGAAGCTGTGTCTGACTCCGTGACGAGGACTCTTGTGGTATGTACGAAGCATCGTCAAAAGGTTTCTCTGATTTTTCGCCACGTCTAAGGTATTGTTGCTATACAAGGTTAACTGAGCAATTGTACATAGTATAAGTTTGCCATCCCCATGTAGGCAGCGCAGAACGTGTCACTCCTGCAAAAAAAAGTAATGACTGAGTCACTAACGTGTGAGTCACGAAATTGTCCGATGGGACGGTGTGACAGGATGTGGAGGTCGACAAGAGGAAAATGGGGATGCGATGTGAGAGAGGTCAGTAGGATCGACACGATGGCCATCAAAACGACTTCAGAACGAACCCCCCCCTCTATCGAACGTTTTTGACTCACTTGGTTGAATGGCTTGGCCGAGTCCGTCGGTACCTTGCAGTACCGGTACATATAAGGATGCGTACGTCAAATGAACTATACTGCCAGCAGTTTTCATAGAAAATTGGAGCAATCTTTTCAGTTACCTTTTTGGGATGGCTTCATTACGAGCACCTTGAAAAGTAGGGACTCAAAGACTCCACCTGTTCTCATTCTTTTTAGGGCTTTCACTCTACTTATGCATGCATGTGTATGAGTCACGTAACGGTAGATGCTTCTTGTTTGTGTCACATACAGAGCCGATATTCCGCTGCACTGAACACGTCAACAGCGTATACTTACTCACCGCACCTACATCCCCAGCAGACAAATGTAGCATTTGGAAGGAGGAGTAGAATCAGTGAAGGCAGTGCACACATACAGCTCCTTTGCCTTGAGTAATCTCGGTGAGGAGAACAGGTTGCTTACTTTACACTGACCATTCAGGTGTGGAATATGCGCCTGAAATTGGTCATTGAGATATCACTCATCAACATCGACAGCGGTCTGATTTCGTATCTTTTTAGGTGCTTTTCCTTTGAAAAATAACAAGTTGACTGGGGGCAAAGTGTTTGCTAGTGAGTGCTCTGCACGTGCTCCGGTTTGCAAAGGCGTGAGCACTATGAGAAAAAAGAAAACGAAGATATGACACAGTGTTCGTTATTTACTTTGTGTTGTTAACTTTGTCCATTCTTTCAATGAATGTTCCTGCGACCCTTGAGGAAGCCGCTGCAATGCTCAACCACCTTCTCCGTCCGTGGCCCGAAGAACCAGGAGGGCATGTGCCCTCCTGCCCTTCTCCTGTGTGAACAGCACCTGCCTCTTTGCCTTGATCCTCCTCTCAATAGTCTCCAGGCTGGCTATGTCACCTCACACGGTGTGGTACAGCATGGTCCCAAGCCATAAGTGCGGTGCGCTCAGGGCAGGGAAGTGTGCTGTCCAGCCAACCTTGCTTAGCAGCACTCCGCGCACCTGATGTGGTCTGTCTTGACATGCTGGATTACATTTGCCGAGTGTGCAGGTGCCCTATCCATCCCGAACTGGCCGTTGGCTGATGGATATGGCTGCATCCCAGCTGAGCTGAGCTGCTGTCTGCACAGGATTACACTACACTTTGGTGTTCAAGCTGCACTGAACGTGTCAACGAGCCTTATTCCAAGGGGCGGCGCACTTAGGCTAGCGCTGGTACCAGGTCCTGTCCCTCTCTCTGCGCCGTAGATTTTCTTACAATGTGATACTGAAAATGCTGCCGATGCCATTGGAGATGACATCCTCTTAAAGGCATGCTCCATATCGCCATTGTGCAAGGTAATGACGTCTGTTTCGGAGAGGGCATTGGAGAGGGGGGAGGTCATGATGCAACAGAACTGGGAAAACAGTGGGATGCAAGTCGAGCTTCTGTTGACTTTTTCGAGTGAGAAGTTTTTGCCATATTTGCCAAAAACGATACAAATTCTGAAAAAACAATCAGACCCGACTGCGGGTCGGCTATATCATCAACATGGGCTGTCATACAGTTGCTCATGGGACGGGATTGAGATGTGTGACATATCCATGACCAATATTCCACATATCCATGACCAATATTCCACAGAACGCAACAGTGCATCATGTGCAATGCATTTTCCCTAACTGAAATTACCGACGAGAGCTGAAAGTATAACCAACATCAATTTAATGCATATAATCTTTTTGCATCTCTCAGCTGACATGGGCCGCTCTTCTCGCAAGGACAATTTCCGTTATGAGCGTGTTAACTTTGGCGATGATTCAGACGAGGACGAACTATCTCGCGCATTAGGACCGCCCAAGGATCGTCCAGGCTCTAGCCCCAGATCGAAATGTCTGCGTGGATGCTTCGTCATCTCCATGGTGTTGGCCACCGCTGGTGCAATCGCTGTAGCTGGCGTCTTCGGTGGCTTTGTCAACCCGCTCAAAACAGAAAAAAACCAGACGGAACCTCCAGGTTCTGGGCTGTTAGATGGTCCAAAAACAACCAATGTTACATCGCAGAATGTGACTTCAACGTCACAGAATGGGACTTCAACGTCGCAGAATGGGACTTCAACGTCACAGAATGGGACTTCAACGTCGCAGAATGGGACATCAGCGTCGCAGAATGAGACATCTGTCGACCCAGATCTAACTCAAAGCACCAATGCCACAGCCCCAGCAGACGCCCACAATAATAGCAGCAAGTCACATGGTCACATTGACGCTGTCGCAGGTGACACTGAAAAGAAACCAGCTTTTGCCGACGCTGAAAACGTGAACGACACGGAGTCGACGGATGACGATGACATGTACGGGAACTCCGACCCACTCGATTATACTGGAGATAATTTAGGCGAACGAAAAATGGAAAGAATCTTTCAGCTTCCAGTAGCTGAAATGAGGACGGGCGACATGCCCGCTGGTCAAGAAGTGCAAAAACCTTCTTTGTGGGACGAAATCTGGCAGTTAGGTGCCGAGGGCGCAAAGGCAGTGGCGTCTACCACTCATCCAGGCAGCGTTCCAGGCAGCGTTCCAGGCAGCGTTCCAGGCAGCCCTGGAAGTGAAGCTGGAAATACCTTGGCCAGCAGCGTGGACGTGGACGGACAACTCTTGAACGGATCGACGATGGTGTCGTCAACGATGGAAGGAGGAGGGGATGGAGAGCCTGAAGATCACCCGACTGTCCCAGAAATGGCAGCTGGAACTAAGAATACTAACAACCAAGAACCCGTTCCCAGTACTGTAGCAAATGTGAATGAAGCTACAACGACTGATAATCACTCGCCTGGCATAGAGCTCTCCCACAAAGTCATCGGCACGGATAATTTGCCATCCCAAAAGGACCAAAGCCATATCATCGAAGCGCTGAATAAGCCCACCGCCGGCGGCAACAAAAGTGATCCTACCAACCATAGTAAGACCAACGTGCCAGTGAAGGGGGGGAAGGAGGGGAAATCCCCGACCACCGACAATATCGATGTCACACAACCGGAAATAACAGTCATCGTAAGCCACTTTACTGTACAGCACGTACCACAAATACAGTCTATTTTCTTCAAGATCACCGTGCTTTGCACGCATGTTTATTGCATACTCTAACCACAGTGAAAACAGATATACTACGCTGGCTTCAACTAACTCTGAGCTTAACTTTCAGGACGAAGTTAATCGCGATCACCTATTAGGCGTGGCCGTCTTAATCGGTACGGCCTTCTTTGTCTTCACCCTGACCGTGTGCTGCTTGTACCGCCTGGTGCGCAGACGTAGGTGGCAGAAGAGGCAACACTTCAGCAGACTCGTCAGCGACCTCAATGCGCAGGAGAAGTTCGCCATCGCCGGGCAGTCAGATGAAGAGTCGAGTGATTAAGAATAAATGTTCTCACTGCTCCAAAGGAGACCAGAGAGTGAAAAAGAATAATTGAGAAAGTGACAGGACACGTGCCTAAGAAGTATTTAGTGTATTGTCGATATTTTCTGGTGGGCCGACGAAAGAAGCTCTTGCACATAAGAACAATAAAACCCCCTACAGATTTGTGACCATTACGACAAGCATTTTATACTTTAGAACTTCATTTGTACAGTAGATATCGTTGTTTGTGGGAATATTTTTCGTAATAACAGGACGCAGAGGTGTTTGTCGAGTCGTACGTGTACAGACAGCTTACACGCCCTCGAGATCTGTTGGAAGGATTTGCCAACACTGCCCTGCATCAGGGGAAGCGATTACACATTGGCACACCACGCAGTGTCCTGCAAAAGCCGCCGTTTCAATACCAAACGAGCAGAGCTTCCCGGTAGAGGTCGTTTTTGCAGTTTGGGGAAGACCAGCAGATATATTAACCACTATTCTTAGTTCAGCGCACGTCTTCAATTCTTTGCGTACTGCTGATAATCGGTACACAAATGTGCATACGTAGTTCGTACAGAGGGTCACTTTCTGCGTTTGGAGAGCCACTCCGTCAGTCTTTCTCTGTGACCATTCTGGAATGCAACTTGGAATGTAAGTTCTTTTTTCCTCTGCTGGCAAAACACTCAGGTAGTCGAAGTAAACATCAAGGCTTCTTTTCTACTTTTTCTTCATTCCTGACGTGTTGTTGGTGTCTGGGCCCGCCCAACTTCCTTGCCAGCAATGCGATGTATCAGGTGGGGGAGTTTCTGAACTGTCGCATGAGTGGGATGAGAAGCTGGGGCTCGCCGGCTTGTCGGAGAAATGGGTGGTGCAGCAGCTCAGCCGCGGTAGCGCGCTGGGCTGGGTCTCGGACAAGCATCTTATCCAAGAAGCCGTGAAGGCGAGGGGACACCTGAAACGAACGGAATCAACTCTACGTAACAATTCAGCTCACCTTACACATGTACAGACATATTTTTCTCTAATGTTTTTAAGTATGTAAAATGCTAGTAAAAGATGAACGGTTTGGGTCACTAACCTTCTGAGGATTCTTCAACTTGGGCGGTGGCATATCACGGATTCTCCTCATTGCTTGAAGAGGAGGTTCATTGAAGAACGGAGGCTCGCCATCCACCATCTCCATGATCATAATTCCTGTAGCAGAAAATAGATATTGAGGCACGTTTGCCTAAATGTCGTCACTAGCCAAGATCGACTTACCCAGCGACCAAATATCAACCTCCGGACCGTAAGGCAACCTTGAAATGACTTCTGGGCTCATCCAGTAGGGTGTACCCACCAGGGACTTTCGCTTGGGTAGCTCTGGTGACACTTGAGCGCAGAAACCAAAATCTGACAGCTTCACCTAAGGGCAAGAGACAATACATTATAGGATCCATGAAATGACTATACGTATACTTCGGTGTGACTCACGTTGCCATCTACACCAAGGAGTATTGAATCTGACTTTATATCCCTGTGTATGACCCCCTGCGAGTGAAGGTAGGCCAAAGCCTTCAGGCACTGTTTGCAGACGGTTGCGATCTGTTCCTCGTCCATCCTAAGACAGGATTATTGTCAATGCTCAAACTGGGCCCGCAACAACTTAACTCCAATTAGTGGTTGATTACCTGGCGTGGGTAACTATGTCAGTAAGAGCTCCACCCTCTAGAAACTCCATGACGACCCACAACTCATCCTCAACTAAGAAACTGTCGTGCATCTGCACAATGTTGGGATGGTGATAGTCTCGCATGATCACAACCTAATGAATGGAAGTACACAGAGGGGTTAGGATAGACGATTGGACTTGTACAACGCAGATATGCAGTATAACTCTGTACATTGCCATTGCTGTACCTCGTTGAATAGTAGTTCCCTTCGCTGTTGTTTTCGAAGGTCCATCCTTTTGACGGCGACTTGCTGGTCGGTTCTCCGGTCGGTCGCAATGCATACGATGCCGGTCGATCCCTCCCCGATCTTTACGAAGTTTTCTAGAGCATCTCTGGGATCTCCTGGTGACACAACCATTTGCAAGGCGGCTCGGAATTGCTCATGGGAGAGGCTCAGCCCGTTGCCGCCATTATTGTTCGTTGCAGCAGAAGGCGCAGCTGGCTGCGAATCCATGAGCTGGGTGGTCTTGCCGCTCTGACTGCCATTGGTGGAGGACGGTGGTGAAGGAGTGACCGATACTGAAACTCCCTCCGATGTTGCTGGACTGTGTTTCGGAGGGAGTGGTGGCTGTATTTGCTCTTGGTAGTGAGGGTGAGATGACTGCTCCTGATGGTGGTGCTGAAGTTGCGGTGGTTTGGGATGTGTCTGTGGTGGTAGCATCGGTTGCTTGACATAAGGCTGTGGCTGCTTGACCACAGGTTGCTGTTGAGAAGGAGGCTGATGGTGCTGGGGAGGATATTGCATATTGTGAAGCTGTTGTACTTGTGGCATCGATGGAGGAGGCATTTGCTGCCGCGGACTAGCAGCTCTAGGATAGGCGACTTGTGAAGATGAAGAGCCATTGGAGTGAGGCTGGGGTAATGGTGGGTGAGAGGTGGCGCCTCGCATCGGAGGCAAGTCACTGGATGACGATGACGCCGGCGATGGCTGAGAATTGCTTGCTGACGTTCGCCGCTTGCTCTCTAGCGCCTCCGCGCGGCTCAGGTTGTTGGCCCGAATAGCCTCGGGGTCATAGCCGGGGATGATGATACTGTCTGGGCCAGGTACCGAGCTCGAGGTTGTGAAAGAAGGTGGCGGTGGCAATTGAGGCGAGAAGCCGCTGCCGTTGACAGGTGGAGGATATCCCCGATAGGGACCTATATTGCCATTTGGAGGTGGCTTTTGCAGAGGCGGTGGCCGCTGCTGGTGGTACTGCTGCATCATCTGAGGCGCTGGAGCTGGATGGTTCATGTAGTTGTTGTAGTTGGGCGCCTGTATTCTTGGATCAGGAAGCGTAGGCGGCCTATATCCCATGGGCGGCCTTTGCTGCTGATATTGTTGCGCCTCCGGCACTGACGGCAAATTGGCCTGAGGCGGCGGCATCATCCTGCGCGCGCGCGGAGGCGGCGGAGAGCTTGAGCGCAACGAGTTGGACCTCACGATGCTGCTGTTAACACCGTGGAATTGCCCGTTGCGTTCTATTTGCTGTTGTTGTTGTTGTTGTTGTTGTTGTTGTTGTTGTTGTTGCTGCTGCTGCTGCTGCTGCTGCAGTTGTTGTCGGTGTTGTCCTACATCGCCCCTGACGACCGTCTTCATGTCCAGCATGTCGACGGGGGTGATGGAGCTCGGATCGACGAGCGGCGAAGGCCGGTGCGGCGACGACGAACCTGCCTCGTCCCCCACCAGTGACGCCCATTGCTTTGGCAGTCCCACGAACTTGTTGGAGTGGTTGTCGAAGCCGGTGTGCACGCGGTGTTGGAAGTTGGAGGGCGCAGAAATCTCGATCTTTTTCTTCTTCTTGGAGAACATCTTGCCAAAGACGTTAACCTGCAAGAAAAAAAAATTCCACTTTCATCCGCGTCGAAGTATAGGAGAAAACCTTATATAAACATCTGTCGACACTATCTTTTAAGGCTCCCGCCTGAGTAGGAAGAACACCCGGTCTGCAGCCATCACTGACAGCGAGATCCCGGGCGTGCGTGCGAACAGCGTGCACAAGTGTGTCGTCCTGGCTGTCCAGACTAAAGGAGGCGTTTCTTTGCGCATTCTGCAAGTGCATCGAGGTCGCCGGATGCATGACCGATGCTTGCACAGCGAAAGAAACCCGAGACGCAGAAGGGAACGAACGCTTCCTAGGACTTTTCCTCTACTTCAGTAACAACGCGTGTCGGTCCAGCTACCTCGAGCAAGCCAGCCAGAGTGAGCAGTTTCTCTGCGACGAAGAATTCCTCCTTGTTCTTCCTCCTGCCAATAATAATCGAACGGGCTGAATGCACGCGAGACACCTTGGCTCGCTCTTGTGCTCGGTGGCTGAAACTTAATCACCCAACCGACTGCGGACTCGACGAACGCGGTGCACGAGGAACCGAAGAAGTGGAGCACAGGACGAACAAGAGTTCGTGCATGCATTCGCTCTTACTCCCTGAGTGGATGGACCAGAAATTGGTGGCGGTTTCTTTCTCTCGAATCTCCAACAGCCCTTGATAGAAGGAGAAGGAAGAGTTTATGGAGATGACGTCGTCCGTCCGTGGTCGACCACCAGCTTGGGATGACTGCCCAGGAGAAATGGCCTGGCTGGACCGACTTGTACGTGGAGGGCAATAAAAGCGGTCATACTTGGCAAGACTACATGTGTTGTGCCACAAGTTGCCAAACCGCGTCTCGCCCGAGTGGAGCTCTTCCCGGGCTGTCTGGATCGCGTCCGCCCGGGTGAGGACGAACGACAGCGAGGCCATTGGAGAGAGGATGGTGAAGGAGTTGGTGGTTGTAGTGGTTGAGGTTTCCCTCCCTTTGCGCTTACCCTACTAAGGGGCTCCACCTGGTCTGACGACTGCAGAGTTGGCGATCCCGACACTTGGAATGGGGGGCGGGAGTCGGTCAGGGGCGATCAGGGCGCCCCCGGAGATCCTGGGGGACACGCGAGCCCGCCGCTAGACGCCGTCGCTTCCCCGCCCCGCGTGGGTCAGGAGCGATGAGAGCGACGTCGGAGATCACTCGGTGTCGGCGGCGGTGTTGGAGAGGCAGTTCTTGCTCCCGGCGACCGCGCCGTTAGTCCGTTGCCTTCTTGACTCCTCGTTGTCGGACGGACGGACTCGTTGCGCCGCGTCGATTTCAGCTTGAGTCGCTCGCTCTCTTCTCTTGCTCACCTTGACGCTGGATTCATGGCGGCCTCGTTCCTCTCTCTCCTCTCCCTTCTTTCCTTCTTTCCCGCCTTGATTGCGGTGCCTCCACCCTGCCCCCGTCCAGCCAGATCAGCCCCGGGGCGCACAGGTAAGATCTCACTCTTGAGCTCTGGTGGATCCACTTGGCCCTCTTCAACAGGTGCCCGCCTCTCTCATTCCGGTCCGTCGGTGGCTTCTTCGTCGTCTTCCCTCCCTCCACGGGCCAACGTACGTGGGCCAGCCGGGCCAGCAGCGGCTTGGTGAGGAGAGGGAGGCGTCGGACGCGTCTCTTACTACTGGCCTCATGCACGCCACCGCCGCCTGCGCCGCCTTCACCACCGCCATCCACTGGCGCAAGCGTCTCAAAGCGGTCATAGACGTTGACGCACGCGCGCGAGAGAGAAGCGCCGGCGGCGAAGAGGAACATCGCCCCAAGGAAGAGAGGGATCTCGGACATTTAACTCGACCGCGACCCTTTCATCGTCCTTTTTGTCGCGTACGTGCTGCACTGCAAAAAAGCCTTGAAGAACATGGATGCTCTGATTCAAGGGACATCCATAGATGGATCATAGCGTGACCTGCTGGAAGAGGTACGATCGAGTAAGCGGCAAAATGTCGTCGTAATGCAAAGTGGAGGCAGGGACATGATGTCGAGGTTGCTTTAGCACCTTGCATCCTGTGTCTAAGCTCACGCTGTTATGTCAATGGTCGTGCCTCAAGTCCGAGGACTGCCCGCTGAGGTTCCTGCCTCATTGAAACCTGCCATCCCTGAATTTGCTGCGTTTGACAGTTGTTTGTTTTGGTCATACTGGTGCTCTCTCGTCCTCGCGTGTCTCAGTTACTTCCGTTCAAGAGCCATGACATCGGGTACTGGAACTGCGTCGTCAGTAGCGCCGGACGAGCTGACCGAAATTCGTCCATGGTCCTGCCGGAGAAGGAGGTGCTTGATTCCGGTGACGGATCGACCGTTAGCCTCTGACAGTTGCTATCTTTGCTGACGCAATTCTGATTCCACAAGTTTCACCCCGAACGTTTCATCATCATCCATCCAGATGTTAAATATGCTTTCAATGTACAAGAGTAACTTAAGCGGCAATGGAGTGCGTCGTGAAGCACAACACCTTCTGCATCTAACGGTAGCGCTGATTTAAGCCACCCAATGATTATTGATTTTAGTTATTTTGAAATCTACCAGAAATTTTCAACAAGTTCATGGTCCATAACTGAGTGCAGTGACCGTACACTATTTGCAAGCCGTTGAGTGATCTAACTCCGTTCATGGCCTCCATGCTGGTGATATTGACCATGGCCGCGGGTTCCCCGAAAAATTTTTTCGTGGAGTCTCTTCAGGCGTCCAAACTGCTTCTACGTATGAGTTGACGTGGACACCACGGACTCCCTGGAGAGTATGCTACAATGCAGTTACTTACATAGATTGTTCTCTCACGCCTCTTTCCTCCTGGGAGGGCTTCCATCTGGGCATGACGGAATTAGCTCTCATGTCCAATGATCTCTATACAATGTTGGCACCAATCTGCATACGGCGTAACATGTGTGTGCACAGCATTTGGCAACCTTTCCCTCTGCAGAAGAAAGTTTACATCGTGCTCGTGGCAGCATTACGTGCTGTCGTCACAAGTTTGTTCAATGGTGTTCACGAAGCTGTGGGATCTCCTTGGGTTGCAGCTGTACACACGATGGAGTCAACAGGGCCAATCTTTGCTCCAGTGTTAACGAGGGAAAGACCGTACTTCATACACCGATGTCCGCTAGATGGGGGTCCTTGTGCCTCGGGGTCCGTTGAGGCAACTTGACTTACTCGGATTCACAATCGTGGTCCACCTTCTGGAAGCGAGGGAGGTGGTGACGCTGTCTGCTTAACTCATTCGTCTAGTCTCCAACCTTGCCCCCCCCCCGTCTGCTTCTGCGTGTTTTATGGCGTCAACCCTTTTCCTCTCCTTGAGCTCCAGGTCTGCGTTTCTGGCAACCTGAGCACTGTGGTGGTCGTGTCAACTGACGGAGAGACCGCTAAGTCGATCTGGCGAATCTCTGCAACGAGTTCAGGTCCACAGCACTGGCATGTGTGTCGTAACAGAATTGCGTCCAGTTGCTCCTTCGGTTGCTGATGGAATGCTGTAATTTATCGCAACCCAGATGCATTGACGTCAACCTAGAATTCATCTACATTCTGTTGTCTAGCTAAATGCAGAGGACTACACACATTGGCTGCGTTTAACTTTTTAAAGGTCCAAGTAATTCTTCACCGGTAGCTTCGATCTGGACTGCGACATTATGGTTAAGATATATATTGCCGTTATTATTTTTACCATTTGATTCTTACTCTGTCACTGGATAATGGGAGCCAGATAACTACTTGAAGATAAGTGGAATGGACAACGCAATTGGCCTCCCCCAATTGTCTGCCTAAGCAACTATTAGCTCGTTCAGTAAAAGTGAAACTCCCAGAGATGTTGCTTCTGTCACATGTGGTAGTCATTCTAACGCTTTACGGTCGTGTCTGCACGACTCTGAGTGTGATGGGTCAGAGTCTGGCACAATTCAGAGGTGAAAATGATCTGGAATCAGGAAATCAAGCTGACAGTTTCTTCAGCGATAGTGACTTCATGGACTTTTCCTTGGACACTGATGAAGACTCCATTGGCGAGGATGACCTGGAATCACTGTTACCTCCGTGCACGAATGAGACAGCTTGGGATGACATTCCTTGTTCGAACTCAACAGCTGAGCCAATGGAAATTAGATACGAAGATCTCCTCTTCCAAAGACTCATTTCCCAGATTTGGAGCGACTTCCAAGTCAAGGTCAACAGTGAGGCTCAGATCGGAGGCGTCACTATTGACCCCCTTGATATTGATGCACTGCTTCCCAAGCCCATTGACCTGCACCAAAAGGGCGGTGTTTACAGCGTAAGTCTTTATTCAAAGTCGTAAGTTGCTGTCTCAGCTGCAGATGAGGAGTGATCTACCATTTTTCGAATTGGTGCCACTCATGTCAAAAGTAGTGGTAAACAAGTATTCCTCAAATATTTCTGCATGATCAGTAGTCATGGTAACTGAATTAACGCATGCAATTTTGCACTACATCGATTCGCCACCTCAAGATTAGACTCTATGCTCAAAAAATTGTTGGTGGCATTCTCAAGACGTGATATTACAGTTTTTGTTTATCATACACGAAATGTTGCATCTTTTTGCTAACAAAAAATTGAGACATTCTGAAGAACACTAATTCTGCTACACCTCGTACCCCCTGAACAGGCTGACGTGACAATGTCAGGCATGCAGATGTTTGGCTTGTCACAGATTCAGTTAGGTGAGGCCAAGGTGACACGGAGGGAAAACTTGACTGACCTGATGGTGGACATCCAGTTTGCCTTCAATCATATCCTTATCAATGGATCCTATAGTATGAAAGGATTCTTTGGGTGGTGGGAATTGGACAGCAGAGGCTTGCAACCTTTTTCCATCACCATGCTTAATGCAACCTTTGCGTACAAGGTAAGTGGCACGATGTAAAAGTGTGACAACGTTCATCATGCCTTTACTGCTACTGGATCTTTCTGAAGGCAAAACTGGAAATCATGCCAGGTGATGACAGCCGGACCAGCTTTCACTGTGCCCCTGCCGGCAACGTCATTATGACGGAAATCGGCCTCCCTCTCTACTACGATGCAGTCAACTTTACATTCAACAACCTCGGTGAATTTGCCAATACTGTTGCCAATGGTGTGGGAACATACATTCTCCAGATCCAGGAGGAAGAGAGTGTCCGACAGCTGAGAAAGGCCATCAAGAAAGAGGTCCACAGCCTGATTTGCTGATACTTTGCACAAAGCAGAAGGTGCTGAGCACTGTGCATCCAGCTACGCATGTCCGTACGTGCACTTCATCTATGGTGCATGAACAAGAGGATGTGCATATGTATTTCATTCCTCATTACTCTGTAGAGCACGGCTTCAAAGCAAAATATACAAATGTGTTCTGGACTGCATAAAGGTTGTTACGAGCAAAAGCGAATAGCTAAGCATGCGTGCCAAGGTAGGTGAGGCAGTCAGTGGCCATCCAGTGATATCCTATCAATTCACCCTAAAAGTGAGATATCAGCAGTCATCAAGTTTGGTGTGGAATCGATAATTTGTTGCTGAGAAAGGTAAGTCCACACCCGTAACAGAACTTTTTCGTAACCCTGTAGGTCTATTACAACTCCCGCGCAGTTGTCGTATAATTTAATACAGGAGACTGTGACACTCCAACAAGGATACGGAAAGAAGAAAATTGGAGCCAATTTAGTTTCACTTGAGAGAGAAACAAGTTTTCTAATAATTTTCACCCCAATAATTGAGCAGCACGACACAAGACGCACAATGATGCAATTGGTGCTTACCCATAAGGTCACTATGAAGCTACTTCACTCAAGTCATAGCAATTGAGTAAAAAATAAATTTTGCATAATGAGAAACACAACTGTAGCAGTGAGAATCTGTTTTATCCTTATGCAAATTGTGGTGCTTTCACGTGGTGCCAAGAAGACTGCTCGTGATCCATGGCACTCTCTGTTGTGGGAGTTGAGTGACTTCCAATCAGGTGGGGAGAACAACCTGCACCATGACCCCCTGGCTGAGCGCTTGTGCTCTCAGATATTCTTGGACAGCATTCGACCAAAACTGCAATCTCGCCAACCCCTCTTCAGTTCAGAGGTTGATCCACTCTGGCTATGGCCCATTGAACAGTCTTTGAAGCAAGCACCTCTCACTGCTGATTTCTATGCATGTGATGTGTACCTGCACAATCTCAGGAGCCTCACGTTGAACCAGGCAAGTTGAAGAGCTTCCTCAACAACAATCTACAGTGCTAGGGAAAAGCTCGGTTAGGTTGACTATTTCGTAAGATATTAGCACTGCCTTGGAGCAATTTTTGCTGTAAAATAATCACACTTTTTTCTCTCATTTGAGGGGGTCAGAAGGTAAATGTGTAAAAGAAGGTAGTTGGTACCCAGCAGCAACTCTCTCCCCGCAGTAACTGGAACGGCGGTGCCCGCTTACCTCATGTAGCAGGTGTCTGTCTTGTTGAACTTTATGTCCATGGTGCTCCTTGGTTGAATTTTTGGCTTTGAATACGCAAAGGTTGTAATTTAGCCCACAACTTCTGAAAAATGGGCACAGGACAATGAGCCGAGTTACAGCCTATCACTGTACATTGTTCAACGTCGCGATATCAGCTATACTATCAAAATCAGCATCTTGCCAATCACACAACCCTTAACTTAATCTGGCGACTTTAGTGAAACATAGGACAATATCGTAATCAAGGTGTGGTGTTCAGTATCATCTCACTGCTGTAGACTAATATGGCTGAACTGGTGCATCCAGAAGGCACGCCTTGTTTGTAACTGCACCAAATCAGTTATTACTGCAAAAACCTCCAAACAGGCGCTGACTTTCTGGCTCCAGTGACTTCATGGTGAGGCTAGATGCCCTCACAGACTGCACTTTATATAAAAGTGTTGCTTCACAGTCGAACATTATTATTGTGTCTGGGATTTTAACATGCAACTGTTAATGACAAAATCTGGCCTTCTTCTCGGAAAATAGTTTTTTTCCCCCTAAAGCGTACTATTGCACTATATCGTTTGCTCAAACTTTCTTGTGCAGCAACTCTGACATCAAAGAACTCAGGCTTTCAGGTTGCAAATGATTTAAGTTTTCTGTTAGATGATGTAAGTTTTAGGCTTGGTCGAAAAGGGATCAATTTCGGTAATTCACTTTTGGGGTCTGGGTTTTTCTTTTACCTGAGGATAAATGATGAAGTTTTCGTCAAACAGTTTTTTAAGAAGAGTTGCATTTACCTATACCCAACTTGATCTGAGATTTATGTAGTAAGCTACTGCAGCGAACTTGCAGTGAAAGTAGCTTTCAGCTCTTATGGCTGTAAGGAGTTGTCCCAACTGGGTGAAAATCACACACCAAAATGCTGGCATGCTCCAGTTTGTTAGAAAGATATTTTTACAGCCGGTTCTGAAAAAAATTGCAACTTATTTGACAGTGTTACGCTACTTAAATGCATTTGGGCATAGATAAAACTCATTGTCATTTGACTGCCAAGTCTTCATATGATACCCAGTCGCAAAATTTTGAACACCCACAGGGAATCCGAATTTTCGACATAGCCTAATAGCGTAATAAGTGTGCCCTCTCATTGATCAGAGTTTTGACTAAGGGGAAGGGAAGACTGACAGGTGAGGTTAAGTGACAAACCTTTTTATATTGCGATTGTGTAGCTGCCAAAATTCTCAAAGCACGGAAAATTACGGTCATCCAAGTTAAAGGAGTATTGGTTAATAGAGAAAAGCTACTTCATGTAGCAGAAAAGCCCCGTCCCGATTTTTTGCTCCATTAACTTCAACGGGGTGATGGCAGCAGGTTGTCGGCAGCCTAAAGGTGGGTTTTTTTTTTAGAAATGGGACAGATTTTGCGCCCTTATTGCCCCATTTTTCTTTCAAAACTTAAAATATTGGTTGCATCAGAATGTACTGCTTCATGTACTGCTTCAGGAATAGCCACCCATGGGACTGATAAATTGCCGCTAAAATGACCTTTTTACCATTCCTTGCATCTGCTGTCCTTCGTTTCACACCTCTTACATGTGTGACGCAACTGAAGTTTTGATCTGTCCTCAGTCTGACGTATATTGTCGAAGGAGGACTCTCGCTCCAACTATCTGTGTGGGGCCGCCGGTTTAGGTTAGGTGCGTCGGACAGGTCAAAAAACACGTCAGCCAAAACTCGGACGCAATTTAATAATATAATACAGCCAACTGTAATCCCCAATACTGTACGGACGAGTTCACGCTCATGTCCTCCTCCTTCAGGTTTCAGTCGTTCGCGACGCCGACTTTCGCCGTCTTGGCGCACGTTTCCGCTTCTCTTGTCCAATTCTGTGGCTGACCGGCTACTACAGACTGCGCCGCACCCTCCTCTTCGGCTTCGTGCCCGTCAAGAGGAGGCAGGGCGACTTCAACATCGACGTCAAGGACGTGAGTGTGCAAGTCTTATTGACACTCAGCAGGAATGACACTTCCAAGCAGCTGATGGTGGACAAACTCGATTTGGACGTTGCCATTTCGGGGGGTGCTGAGGTCAAGTTCGAGAAGATAGCTGGCAGGCTCAGCACCGTAGCGGACCTCGTGTTGAACCAGGTAGAATGGAACATTGATGATGTCACTGATTTAAGGCATTCTTGTGTACATGGATACACTAGCGCGCAGTCTTCGCTGAGTAGGAAGAATGGCAAAATACATCAAGCGCCCAACGCGCAGACCTCGCGCAAAAGCTGGGCAGACGCCCGCATTCATACGCTTTCTTACAGTAGATTGACGCTTATCTTACAATAGATCATAAATGTACACAAGCTTGGCTTCTATGATAAATCACCAGAGAACAACAAGGCTTTTCGCGCATGACAGCGCCAGTTTTTGAAAAGTTCGACTTTAATCTGAAAAGATATGCCATACGCTGCTCCCTGATGTCGTTGCAGTTGGGCCTGGGCCAGAAAATCATCAAGGCGCAGAAGGAGCGCATGCTGACAGCCTTGCACCCTTACACGGAGGCGCTGCTGAACTGCTTGGTGCGGAACCCCGTGCGTGGACCCGAGCTCTGCATGCGAGAATGGTGGGCCACACAAGGATGGCAATGGCCATGGGAATATCCAATGTGCGACAGGCAATGATAAACGTTGAGCATACGACTGAGGTACTCTGCACGTACAGTCCGTATTTATTGCTGTTCTACACGTACAGTCCGTATTTATTACTGTGCAGACACGCACTACTGTACTGTGCTTGTACGGTACTACACGCACACCATTTCCGCACCGTATTCAGTCAGGGTCATGCGTCACGAGAGAGACTCTCGTCTTCATGAGGTAAGTGATGAGGTTGATGTGGCTCCCCAACACGCTGGAGAGGACTATCATTGGTGATTCCCACGGCATTCATCGAGAAGGTTACTCTCTTCGGAGAATTCTCAACAGCCGGCGTTGACTTCCCCGAGAAGGACACGATCCGCTTCGGCGAACTGTCTGACACGACGATGTCCGGCAGAGTTTCCTCCTCGAAGGTGTCTCCGAGACCAAGAACTCTGAGCAAGCAAGCGAAACAAATGGGATATATCAGCGGGCAAAGACAAGAGATATTGAACACTTCACGGTTTACCGAGTGGCGGGCATTTTAGGGAAACATGCCACATCCCTGCGTATTCTCTCAGTCTTCTGCCTCATGCATTCTCCTTGCATCTCCATCCTCACATCAACTGCTTGCTGGATATCATCGGCAGAGTGCCATCTACCATGTACGTATACGTAGTACATCCACTATAGATGCGTACACACTAGTACATACAGTACATACAAGCATGAGGTACGTACAGTACAAACAAGTGCAGAACGCATGCACGGTAAGATGGCGATCCGCATTGCACAGACACAGTGAGCGTCGGACTATGCATGATAAAGTTACCTGTGAAAACCTCGGAGTTCTTGTCTTGCCTCATTGATGAGAGAAGCTCTCCTCGTGCTACCCCTCGCCACTGCTCTGTTGTGATGCTGTCTCCACTCTTCTTCCAAATCGTCCTGCTTCTGATGTCCGCCAGAAAGAGACACGGCTGGAAGCGACGGTCGGCGCTCCCGTTGTCTGTGATGACGATGGCCACCGCCGTGGCCCCCACCAGAGTCATTTGAAAAAGAGAACATATGGAATAAGTCTCCTAGGTCGGAACTGTTGAGCAGGACAGGTAGGGATGGAGCCGCTACCAAGCCTAGGGGCAGAACTGACGACACTGCAGGCGCGAAGACCTAAAGGTTGAAAAAGGCACCTTCCTATGTACAATTGCATGTCAGCATTGCTTCACCCATACCTCGGGGGATTGCCCAGAAAAGGGCAGGACGCTCTGTTGCTGTTGAAACTGCGATGGTTTTCTGCTCGACATCTTTGCATAATAATGCCTCTGCCTCTCCTCCTCATTGGCCTTGTACGAAAGAAAGCAGAGGCAGAGGGCCAGCGAGGTCAAGCAGAGGGCCACTAACATGAGCAGGGGCCCGATGATCCACACATGTCTCGACCAAACCTGCATTAAACATCATTGTGGTGTCGACTGCACTGGGAATCGTCTCAAGCGAACCTTTTCTCGCTCTCGGTGCTGTGCACTCTCCTCGTCGGTGTCTTCGTTATGGCGGTCGGTCCGGTAGACGATGACGGTGAGAGTAGCGCCGATGACAAAGAAGAAGGCAGCCATGATCAACATGATGATGTAGCAGTTGGTGGTGACGAACAACCCCAGGATGGTTATCCCACCCTCATCCTGCTTCTCCACGTGCAATCGATCTATCAGACGGTTGGCAGCAGTGGAAGGGCGAGAGACAGTTCTGAAATTAGTACGGAGTCAGTCTTACTGACGGCGTCGTCACGACTGACATTGTCGCGAGGACATTTCTCCACACTGAAGCTTCATTTACTCAAGAAAGCGCTTGTCCGGACGTTGTCACGACTGTCAATGTCGAGAAAACATTTCGGTCTAGACGTCTTGACGCAATGAAAGCCTACATTATGCTCCGAACAGTCACAAGAATTAAGCCCAGAGCCTCCTACTTGGACAGAATTCTGTTTTGTGGGTGAAGGGAAGTCCTTACACCATATGAGTTACCGAAAATGTCACGTGGAAACACCTATGAAGTAGTGCGTAGTTTTGGAAGTGCGTTACTTTCTGCTCACATGTGTTCTCAATGAATAGACCTTGAAAATTTATGTAAATGATGTTAGCGATTCAGGAGGCGAGAATTTCACTGTGGGTTCTTTTCTGCAACTCATTGTTTCTTCATTACCATTTATTCAAAACTTTTTAAGGTCTTGATGCCTGTTGCACTTCTGGCTCGCTTTTCAAATGCTAACTGCATTTTTAATATGAACATTTTTGACCACAAAAAGGACATTTCAGGTTTTTAACTTATGTGATGTATTATACTTTACAGCACATACAATATTTCATGCATCTATAAGACATATGGTATCTATATGCTAGCTTGCACTTCTGTATATTCTCTCACCTGTTAGATCATATTACAGTGGACAATAATCACTCTCAATCTGACCTTCTCTGAGTTCATTTCATATCTTATGAATTAGCCTCACCCTCAGTACATTACATGGCATTATGAACAGGATCATTTAAAAAATCAAATTGAAGTGTGACAATCATACTGTGACAATGGCCTTCAAAGAAGTTGAGAGTGAAGAACTCAAAAAACTCAAGAGATCTACTTCTGCCTTACGTGGTGTTTTCACAAAACACGTCAATGGACTCACCAAACTCATTCTGAGTGCCTATCCAGGGTCACCTGCATTCCTTGCAACACTCATTCAGGAAAATCAGGTCAAGTTGACAACCTCTTTTGATAATTTGTCCGCATCT
>JAAUXU010107718.1_pt1 | contig 36659 bp, 27 predicted proteins | sample 7278151 | NCBI WGS metagenome assembly JAAUXU01 (sample SAMN14350113, study PRJNA611818) | marine sediment metagenome | isolation source: surface marine sediment (1.8m) | place: French Polynesia: Moorea | collected 2018-08 | reverse complement strand
CCAGGTACTGATTTTAAGTGAGTTTATAACCTTTACTCATGATATTTCCTTAACAGAATGTGTTTGGGCCAAATGTGGACCCAGATTGGGACAGAGTATGGATATTAGGAGGATTTTGTGTTCTTGCCATGATTGTATGTGCATCATTGGTGGTTTTAAGTGAGCCAATGACTTTCAATATTCAAATGTTAATAACTAACTGAGCAATAGTCATTTCCCTAAGCCACACATATACCTGTGTTGAGCCCTTACAGGACTACAACTTTGGTGTTAAAAAAGTTTTGCAGGCCTGAGACTCCAATAAATATCATATTAATTATATATATTATATATTTAATTGGTACAAAACTTTAAATATTAGTGATATTTAAAGGAGGACCCTAGAGAACTTCCTCATTTTAAATATGACACATTTTTGTAATAAATATCTCCGTGCAGTGGACAGGGAAAGCTGTTCCCCCCCTAAAATATGAGCATTTTGTACCCCCCTGTGCTCATGTCTGATAATAATCCTCATTAACAAATTAGGTTTCATAAAAGTCCCCATTACTTCCGCGTGAAGGGAGCCAGAGCAGCAGCTCTGTCTCCAAGTACCCCTTGGACCATCCTGGAAAGTACTTTAATTACGTTGTTGCACATAGTTTGGCGTGGAAAGTCTCTGTCTAGTGTCAAGTTCCAGAAGTGGTCGGCGATTGAAGCCTTGGCTGTTTTGAGAGCGAAACAATTTGGGGGATGGACGAGCTGCACTCACCGCAGAGACTCACGAGCACAACTTCGTTGAATCGAGGCGTGATTCACAGTTGTCGGTGGCCATGAAGCAGGACTCCTCCTGCCTCTGGACTTCCCAAGGCCTGGTTGGTCCACTCGAAGGAGCCCGCCCAAAAGGCTCTCAACAAGACGAACTTGTTGACTGAGCACGTGCCAAGCTGAATGGTTATACTGTTAACCGAGAAGGTCGGTGGTTATTCTAAACCTATGCCTTTGTTGTTCTGGGCCTAAGAACTGGGCCTGAGCAAGTCCATTAGGCCCGGATGTCTCTTTCTCGTAGATAACATTTTGGAAAGACGAGATCTACTTTCCTGTTGCTTCAACAGGCAACTTCTCCTCGAGCTTCATTTGCTTCGTACAAGTGCAGAAGGTGAGAGGAGCCTTTGAAAGTACAACTAGACCTCTGACGAACTGAGTGTCACTTGTGACCACAGTTAAAACCCTAATGTTAAAAGAGTCACCCCCTTTATGCGATAGAGGCGACTCCTGACATCATTACAACGTCTTGAAATACACTTAATATACTTTTCAGTGAAGAAAATGGGGTTCAGATGAACAGAGTCGATTGGTTTGACAATGAGAAAGCTTTTGGGTGTCATTTGGGCATCCATTGCGAAGACCTGAAACAGTTCTGTGGATTTAGGGCTGGCATCAAAGCAACCTCAAGTCTCCCTTGAAAAGAACAAGAGGCATAAGATGAGCCCCAATTTCATCTGGACACTGCAGTTAACAAAGGATTTTTAAGTATATATTATAGGAATGACTGAGCAGACGCATGAGAAGAGACGACCATGAAACAGTGAACAGGGCTGCTGCTTCCTAGCTCAGATCCAGTGTCCCCCCAGCGACGTCACCGAATTGTTCCTCGGGGTCAAGTTGGTCGTGGCTGACGCCCTTGTCATCGTCGTCTGCTCGTCCGCAGGTGTGTGTACGAGTAGGAACACGTACACTGTGTGCTGTATGGACCAGCATGGTACTGGATTCTGTGTTAGTGTACTCTTCCATCCCTTTGAGTTCCAGATTATACAGAAGTTACAATATTTAACTCAATTCTTATGGTTCCAGATCACTCGTGGATTTAGTATTCTAGGACGCTAGAATTTGACCAAGCGCACACCGGATCTCGAACTCTTGCACGAATTCAGTAACGTCACAGTTGAGTGTGTCCGTCAGGCACCGGAGGAAGTCGGTGCAGATGCCCACTCCACGACGACGAAGGTGGTGTTTACTAGGGAGATGCAAACGCCCTCGACGTCGTGGATGCGCCTGTGCACGGTCGTCACCTGGACCCTTCAGGTGTTTACCAGCTCCAATCTGACCTGGCCAGGTTCTCCTCGGAGAAGCAGGCCAGTATGGAGGTACAGAGGCTGACAGTAAACCCGGGAGTACGGTGAATTTTGCTCCGCTGACCAGATGATTTACTACACGGCGAGTCCGTTGACCCGGGGGCTAGACCGAGATCTTTGACGGCCACCACAGACATGAGTCAAGAAGTTTGGCGGGTCATCAACGCTGAGGAAGTAACCGGACCTTCCCGGACTGATCTGCTGTTTCATTCAAGTTGTACTTCAGTCGAAGGTGGAGGTGGAGATTCGGTCTTCTCCAAATGCATTCTCGGCCTCTCAGCGCGGCGTAGGTGTTGCCCCCCCTCCCGGCCGTGTTGCGGACCATTTCCCCGACTGTTGTGCCCTCGTCGATGCTCTTCTGGACAGAGCTGGGCGAGACTGACTCGTGCTAGAGATGATTTCGCATAGCTGTCGTATGAGCGCTCGGATCCGACACAAAAATCAGTACAGCTTTAGTTACATTGAGATGAGACGCCAAATGTCTGACTCACATTCGTCACCACTTCATTACAAAGTATACAAGCATTGGAGAGCTTAGTTTAAGCCCTTCTTAAAGACCACATGAGGTCTCTTATACAGGAATTGTGTATTTGCACATACTTAAATACGAATTGCATTGGAGGAGATGACTTAAAAAAACTTAATGGAGAACTTCATTAATGCTATTCTTCAGTAGTCACAAGTTGACTGCTGAAGAAACAGTCGCAGGCTGGCTCATGAGTTGTACTCCACACCCAGTTGGTCGGCCCACTGCTCAAACAGACCAAATGTAGCCATGCTCCCGCCGCAGACGATTACGACGACCGGACCCTGGGCAGAGATGTCCAGATCTAACTTCTCGTACACGGCACTGAGGGCAGCGCCACAGGCCGGCTCAACCAGCATGCGGTGGTCAGCAGCGAACCTGGAGGAGGACAAGATGGGAGTCACGGCGAGTGGATAGAATTAACGAATGATCCTACCTGAAACAAGACTTCAAAGCCACCTGATCTGGGACAACTTTGGAGATAACTTTGTGCTCCTTGGTTAGCTCCAGCAGCCTCTCGGACACGGAAAGGGCGCCCAAACTCTTAGCGATCGATGATATTTCGCCCAGTCGCACGACAGAACCCGCCTCAACCGCCTTGTTCAGACAATCCGCTCCCTCGGTCTCCATCGTAATCAGCGGCACAGACGACCAACCGACAGACTGCAGGCCCTGGATGATACCTGCAAGGTTCCATTGCATAGTGGCATCGTGAACGGCATACATTATACAACATATGAATAGTGTCCAAGGTACCAATAGCCAATCCTCCTCCACCTACGCAAGTGACCACAGCGGCTGGAGCAGCGTCCTCATGTTGCTCAGCCAATTGATCACGGATCTCTTCAACTACGGTAGAGTGACCTGCCCACGTGGAAGGCTGGAGATAATAGGGATCAGGAAAGGTGCTCAGCTGCTGCATGATTCAGTCGAATAACCTGGCTGAAAGGATGTATGAACACCGAATTCGCTTCCTTGGCCAGTAACTCTTTCGCAAGGGCGTCAGCGGCATCCCAGTTGCGGCCAGATACGTTCAAATCCACGTTGGGGTAGCCCTAGTATGCATCCAGTACAACGTAGAAGGCATCTTTGTACGTACAGATCATGCACCTCACACGGATGCCAGTTTACCCGGAGTTTATCCAAGATGACCTTCGGTGCTGTTTCCGGCACAAAGAGGGAAAGGTCCACGCCGAGCTTGGTGGCCGCATACGCCATGGCCAGACCTGCGTTGCCACCTGAGCTGCCCACCAGGCGCGTAGCGCCGGCGGCGACTGCTTCCTCGCAAGTGCGACCAATACCGCGGATCTTGAAAGAACCCGGAGGCTGCAGGTTGTCCAATTTTAGGAGGACTTCAGGAAGCAAAAGAGAAGCATTTGCTTACAATCATTTCTGTCAGCGTCTGAATGTCAGGTCGGATACCTTTCCTCCCCATGACTTTGCTGAGTTCTGGACTATGAACCAGAGGAGTCACCAGATGAAATCCTTTGGAAGGATGCGATGACATCTTGTTTCGTCAGGGAGCTGAAGTATGTGTGCAAATTAATATTTGCAAGAGGTCAGTATCCATGCAGCAACGTACTTGTCTTACTTCAAGTAGCTCACACTAAACACAGTAAACATGCTCGAGTCATCGGAGGACAGCTATCCTACCCCTATGCAGAACTAGTTTCCCTCCATGTGAGCTGTGTACAAGTCCAACATGCGAGTGCTTTTCATACCTAGTACAAATATGCATTCAGAGGCGTAGTAGTTTACTGTGTCTTTTCTGACTCATGCGGCAGGAAAAGTCTCCACATCACGTATGCACTTTCCTAGGGTGTCAAGAAGACTTCTTGGAATTTTTTTTAGCCGTTCTCTCCTTGACCATCGTGTCTAACTTCTTCTCCAGTTTGGCCTGCAGCTGCTTCTTTTTGTCCGCGGTAGGCAGAGTGTCCGGACGTCCAGAGCCAGGTACCAGCTTGCGGTCTCTGGCTAGCTGGGATCGGGCCGCCCTTCGTGCGGCATCCCCGCACCCATGGGCTTCTGGGAATCCATGGCTGAGACAGAAACGCCCGGCGCAAAACTGGCACGTCACGCCCATCACGGATATCCGTGAGTTGCAGCGGTCAGCGTTGCACACATTGTTCAATTTGCTAAAGTCTTCCAGCACCTGGTCGAGGTCTTCCCCTCTTCCGTCGTCTTTCTTGGTCTTCCCCTTCCCCTTCTTGCTCTTGGCGCCAGAAGGAGCGGACACTGGTGGAAAACATCGTAGGTGATGCAGCTCGATGTTGGCTTTGGGCACCTCGGCCACGCACTTGCGGCAAGTCACCATAACATTGGCAGAGCTCTCCTTGGGCACACTGCCTTTCGTTTCCTGCTCTTTTGGCTCTTCCTTCCTTAAGAGGATGTACCTCTGCTTGCCCACGCCGGTGCTCTCGTGACGTAACTGCAACTCCTCGGCGATTTGATGGACCAGCATCCTGGAGTGAGAGTTCAAGTCAGGTGGGAAGGAGTAACTTTTTTCTTCAGAAGCCAGGAATTCCTCAACAGTTTTCCTGCAATGAATAACATGAACCAGTCTGTATACCATACGTACATCTTAAGTACATTCTACATGTAACATCGCATACCTCAGCTCCTCCTTTTTCTTCTCGTCTGACTTGACCGGGAGGTCTTCGTCGTCATTTACTTGTAACAGCGCCGATTCCTTCTTCGTCGGCGCTTTGATCACAGCCTTCGTCTCATCGTCTTCCTTGGACGGACTTGTGACGGGCTTCTTCTTGTTCTTTTTCTTGTTCCTCTTGCTCTTGCTCTCTTTATCGACCGCTCGGCTGTTATCATTGAGCACGAGCTCCATGCCCTCAGGTCTAGCCACCTCCGTGTTCTCCAGCCGCTCCGTGTACTGCATGGCGGACCTCACCTCGCCCTCACTCTCCATGTAAGCGAGAAATTCGCCCAGAAAGCTGTCCTTGCCCACGGTTTCAGCATCACATACAACGCAGACGTGCCTACGTCCGCGGGTCACAGCCACGTTGAGCCTTCGGCGCTCACTCAGGAAGCCTACCTCACGACGAGAATTGGAGCGCACCATTGACAGCACCACGGCTTCTTTCTCGCGGCCCTGGAAACCATCCACGGATCGGATCTCCAGCAAAGGATACCGCTCAGACAGGTGCAGGCGCAGTAACTCAACCTGAAAAATAATTGCACAGTACCGAAGTATAAACTTAATTAACAGAGAAATTCGCGAAGAAAGCTGTACTTGCCCACGGTTTCAGCATCACCTACAACGCAGACTTGCCCACGAACGACCACAGCACGAACGAGTGGATGTTGTACAGTATACTTACTATATTAACATGGGCAAATATTCATAGGTATCAATCTGACCTGCAAGTTGTAAGGTGTGATGATCGCGATGTCCTTGGAGTTGACACCGGCTTGGACTAGTGCTTGAATGTGGATGCTGACAAGTTTCACTTCTCCCTCATTGGCCTTGGATGAATGGTCGTCACCCGTCTGCAGCTCGAACATGCTGCAGCCGCTAGTGTCGATTAGGACCAAGGGAGTGTCTGTGAAGATAGCGGATCAAAACACAGCGTTACTAAGCATTGGGTATCCCGGGCAGGGGCGACTGCAAGCTCACCGGTATCTTCTGTGCTCGTAACTCCGGGCAGATCTTTGAGGAGGTGCTTTCCTACCGACGAATGTGCCACCAATTGTCCATCGTACAAGGCATTTGATGCCCAACGCATGATCTTCTCATTCATTCGGTATTGTACCTTTAGCATTCTGACAAGGTCGACTTTGGTGGTAAACTCCTGGATGACCCTCTCCATGAGGGTGAGAGCGAGGCCTCCACGAGCAGCTTCCTCAGACATTATGGTCGGTGGCAGTTGAAGGTGATCTCCGCCCAAGATTGCTCTGGGAGCCTGTTGAAGACCAATCCAGCACGCCATCTCCAGGGACTGTGCACAAAGTATAACACGAAACTTATGGAACTGGTTAAAAAGCTTCGTGAGAGTGAAATGCCCACCTGAGAACACTCGTCTATCACTACGACGTCGAAATGGTCCTTTGGCAAGTGTTTGATAGGACCGTCGGGTGAGGCTGAAGTAAGCGTGGACAAAATGACGTCGGCTCCCTTAAGTATCCTCGCTATGACACTGTTCTCTCGCTCGCGAAGCTCTTTACGTAGGACCTTGATCTCTCGGCCTGCAGCCTGGCGTTCCTGACGTGATCGTGTGGATTTGAGCGTCCTCAGCGCTTTGTCAACGTCTCGACGAACATCGCGCACCTGCGATACGTGAATGTTTCCGTTGAACGTGTACCTGTCGTTGCAGTAGAAGCACTTACAATTTGTGTGTCGTCGCTGCATTTTATCAGGGCGTCAAGCGTGTGCCTCTGCAGGAGCTCCTGGACCCTGGCCGGATGACCCAGCCTGACTACTTTGATCTTGTTGCGAATCAGCCTTTCCAAAAGATTGTCAACAGCGACGTTCGAGGGCGCGCAGCAGAGGACCTTTTCGCCGCACCGCACCACCTGACTGATGATCTCGACCAACGTAGTAGTCTTCCCGGTCCCCGGTGGGCCGTGGATGAGCGCAAGCTCCTTCTGTAGCAGTGCAAACCGTGAGGCGTCACGCTGCGACGAGTCGAGGGATTCTGAAATGGGAAGCACATAGACATGAGGCATCATGAGCACCACGCAATGCTTGGCGGCGACTCAACTGTTGAAGAAATCTACTTCGCCGTCGTCTCCTACAATGTGCTTAGGCAGACTCTGCAGAGGAGGGCTGAAATGAGCATCGCCAAATAGAGCGTGCTTCAAGTGCGTCGGATGGCGATCGTCTTTCAAGGCTTCGATTGCGCTAGAGTAAAGACGTGGATATCAAAACTTTACATTCTTGTGCTTATCCTGGGTAGTTGGTACCTTTTCAACCTCTTGTACGTGATGTCATTGGCCAGCTTGAGGATACGGAACCTCTCCTCGTTGGACACAACCACTTGGCCATCCACGTCATCATAGGCCAAAGAGATTGACGTCTTTCCGGCGGACACCACCACTCCACGCAAGAGTTCTTCCGAGCCATTATTGAGGAACAGGCCGACGACGTCACCTGAGAACAAGTTTGTCAGGTTCACATACCTCCTGCTAGTAAATGACTCACACGTTACATAATCATATAGGGGTTTTTTCTTTCATTTTTGAAGCACTTCCAGTGAACGCGGGGCAACATGGCGGGTGCCGAATCCGAAGAAGACGTGGTTGGTCGAGAAACCTGGAACATCACTATCAAAGAAGCTGGGGGTCCCGTGACCGTGTCTTCTACCCAAGAAATCGCCGTGCACGCGAAACAAGTAGAAGTCGGAGCGCACACTACCCCGATTATTAATGTGATAAACAACTATTACAATGGTGCCAAATTGACAGAAGACATCGAGTCGACTCCTGCGATGCCACACAGAGACGACCTTAGACGATTTGGTATCACCACCAGGGCACCTCAGTCAGGCGCCGAAGCAGGAATCAGGAAGTGTCACAGTCTTCCTGACCTCAACCGCCTGGAAGAGGCACGCATAGAAAGGCCTTTTATGGGTGACCCGAAGCCTCCCAGTGGTGAACAAAGCGCTCATCATCAGACTTGCATCGAGGTGACGCGATACGTACAGCAGCACAATTCTCATTCCGCGGCCTTCAAGGACGGAAGGCTGCTGAAACGCCTATTCAAGAACAAAGTTTCATTTGTACCCTCGATTAGTCTCTTTATTACCGGGATAAGTCTGTTTGGGGCACTTGCTCTGGCCTACGTCTTCATACAACTGTTCTACTAATGCTCACCTGAACTGAGATCGTGTGCTGGCAGGTGTTGTCTGGAGGCCAGTACAAAGGTTGCGACGATTTTGCCGTACAATCCAGTGTTGGTGGAGTCGAGGATCAGGCCTCTGACGCTCAGCCCCTTTCGGCACGCCTCCTCGGGGGACAGCGAGGTCGCCGCTGACGCAGCGCTCGACACTTCTTCCCGCCGCTCCTGCTCCAGCAGCTCCGCCTGGCGGCACACGAACTCGTCCAAGGTCGGCATGAGACAGCCGTGATGCTGTTACTTCAAGTTGAACACATCCAGACAACTAGAAAACTGTCTTTTAGTAACACACAGAACAGAACTTCAAGTCAAAACAACAGCTGTTGCCTTGGTCCATACAGCTGCTCTAAGTACAGTGGAACCCGCGTTTTTGGATCAGTGGACAAATCAAAATCAATACAAATGCATCTCTGCTACACCTAAGAGTATAGTACAAAACTTATGGAATCTGACAAACGTAGAAAATAACGTTGCGATAAAAAATACTTTTACATAAGGCCTTGACAAGATTATGGCAAGAATGACTTTAGTTTTTCAGACAGGTCTGATTTCTATGTAGTTGTGACTGATAACTTCGAATAAAGAACTTGGCAGTACCAGCAAAGGTACCCGATATTGCCCGGGTAGAAGACTCCATATGAATGTAATACATATATGAGCTCTCACACACTCAGCGCAGACACTCGCGACCTCAAGTTCGGCCTCGAAAATCCACTTCCAACCCTCTGGAGCAACGGCGGGGGCAAAGTAGTATCTGTCGACCAAGTTGGCGGATGAAGTGACTGGCGACCCTGTCCCTCTCCGTGTCGTCCATGTGCTCCGTGCCCAGATCCACTTTTTTCTACCATTCCTGATAAGTTTTTGTGTAAACTCTTAAAATTCGACAGAGTCTTCAGATGACCCGGACTTCTGGTATTTGTGTGCATGCCAAGGACTCGTTCTCCTTCAGCGACAAGCACTGGCTTGACGACCAGTTCATTCTACACTTTTTGGACCGAATTGACCACCAAGACCGTACGAACAATATGGACCAAATGGAAATCGCATCCCCGACCGTTGCCCTCTGCATCAAGGTCTCCAGCGACTCATCGGTGATCAGGGGCTGAACAGCTTGAGGAAAACAGAATCGTGCTCTCGCCGGTGAATAAAGAGCAAAGCGGACTATTGCGCAAAGATCTCTGGGAGATTTTGCTTGAACACCGAGATTATGCAGGTCATGAAGACAGGATGAGAGCCGTTCCAGTACCACATGTATGGTATCTATACATGTATACATTGTAGCTATGCTTTGTTCGTTTAGGCATGAATAACAGGAATGACCAAGGAACTCGTACTTCATCGATGAACATATCAGTAACCTCGAACAAATCTATGACTAGAAGAGGATAGAACGAAAGTTATGAATCATTCAAAGAGAATGACTGCAGCAACCGTTTTTCAGGGTCTGTACTCGGACAGACTTGGCATCATTCCAAGTATTTTGGCACCACGGCAACTGCTTTTTGGTCCCTGCTTTTTCTTTTTGCCCTCCTGTTTGCCTGTGCCAAAGTCACCCACACAGTCCCACTAGCGGAGGTGGCCAGCTTTGCTCGGATTATTACAGGGCTGCGCCGTCCACGCACTCTGTGTCGTCCACCTGCTCAGCGCCGCGATCCTCTCCGGTTTCTCCAGGTTGTCACAGAATGCACGCTCCAGGCGTTCCTATCAACATTGTTATTATTGCTTGACATGTGTGACCCAGCCGCCAGTTAGATAATGTCTTCAAGGACGTAGAGTTAGGGGATAAGAAACATTTCAACGATGTACAAACGTACTGGGGATCATCGGACCTAAAATCCTTCTTGTGCTGCCCAAACAAGCGAGCTCCGTGTACTGCATGTGGCAGTCCGCGGGGCTCGTGCTTCTTCTGTATTGGGCGTGAACGTAGAGAACTGCCACAGGTGTACTACAGACAGCTGGAGTTGCTGTCTGCGGGCGTGAAGTGTGACGTCGGGGTGATGGAGCAGCCTTACGCTTCCCCGGCGTCATTGGCAGCAAATGCAGCCGCGGTCCGATAGGTCAAGATGAGTCGTCCCCCTTAAGGTTGCTCTTCTTGGCATGACATCGGGCATGCGCAAATGTGCCAAGACATGCTGACAATCGTGAGCACAAGACTCTTGTCAGTTTTCGCCCTCCTTCAGCGCATTCGAAACGAGAATGGATCACTTGCAGGATGATCAAAGCCTCCATGCGGATGTGTCTCTCTTTCTTCAGCACGATCTCGTCCATGGGGATGGAGGAGAAGCGCCGTACAAGGTTGTCACGGACCAGGGTGTTGGACGGTAATGATCACGACGTCGACGTGGTGCACTCGCACCGTCACGAGTTGTGACGGTGGGAGTGCACCATTGCACCCTTCCCTCCGCAGCCACATGATCGCCGCACGCGACATTCGTCCGGGAGAAGTGATCCTGCGTGAAAGGCCGCTGACCTTCGGTCCTTCGGATCACACCCGCCCGCTCTGCCTGGGATGCTACAAAACAATTGAAAGCTTTGACGAGTCTCTGGCCTGCAGGGACTGTGGCTTTCCCATGTGCTCGCTCGAGTGTCAGACTGTTCCCGAGCACCGGGACTTCGAGTGCCAAGCGATGAAGAAGAACGGCTACCGCGTCAACGCCGCGAAGTTCAAGTACAACGGTTGTAGAAAAGACAGGATGGACTTCTACGATTAGTTGCACGATAAACTTTTGCTTCACCTAGGCATTGAGCCCGCGTACGCAATCGTATCGCCAATCAGGGCATTGCTGATGAGAGACAAGGACGCCGCCTCCTGGAAGCTGCTTTGGAGCCACATGTCGCACGCCACGAAGAGGGAGAGCATCGAGTTCTGGAGGTCCCAAACCAAAACTTCTGTCGACGCCATCAGGGTAAGAGCGTAGGCTCAGCACTCGATGCAAATTGTGTCGGACACCCTTCTTGCATTAGGCTGCAATTGGTTTGAACGATCCAGACGACCTGCGCACTCTCAAGGTGATCCTCGGCATCCTCCTGGTCAATGACTTCGAGATCTCCCCGCATCTAGAGTACACCGGAAAGCAAGAAGATGATGGTGGAGTCACCAGAAGCGTGTCCATCAGAGCTCTCTTTGCCCTTGCCTCGATGCCCAGCCACAGCTGCCTGGCCAATGCCACTCACGAGTTCACGGACAGGTACTGCATGTGCATCATGACGAGTCTGTTCAGCTTGGAACCGTCACTAACCCAGACTGATCTTAAAGAAAGAGCGGCTACGTGATGACTCTGAGAGCAGTGACCAAGATCCCCGCTGGTGCGGACATCACACACTCGTACACAGAGACCCTGGATCCTCTCCTGGTCAGGAGGGCAGTTCTTAAGCTGGGCAAGTTCTTCGATTGCTCGTGTCCGAGGTAGATCAGCGGATCTTTCCAGCACGACTCTTTGAGCGCCAACCCTGTCTGTACATACCCGCAGGTGCTCGGATCCGACAGAACTCGGCACGTTCTCCAGCGCTCTGGTCTGTCGGAAGTGCCCGTCGTCGTCCTCTCCTATTGCGGCAGTGGTTTCCACCGACGTGACCGACGTGGAAGCTCCCTGGGCCTGCCAGAGGTGCGGGGAGAGTATTGCCTATCCAAAAGTTCAACAAATCTACAAAAGTAAGAGATCATGCAAGTCCAATGTGCGTGCCATTTCATGTCAAACGTGGTTTTTTTACCGACGAGCATTGTCCTCGGCCCATACCTGAACATGTTCAGTCGCTACTGCTTCACGGAGTACGCGACGGCGGCCTTTGACACCGGGGGAGGAGGGGAGGGGGGGGGGGGGAGGTGACTCGCATGGCTGATTTTGTCTGTTAAAAATATCTCCTCAAGTGGTTTACAAGGAAGAGGAGGACGACGACATCAAAGCGGTCATTGTGAAGGAGTTCCTCTTTGCATTCACCCGGCTTGAAAACGTTCGTTCAATGGATGGACACGCCCAGGTGAATACTTCTCTGCTGATCACATCGAACATCGCAGGAAGCTCACCGACTGGGACGTGGGCAAGCGTGCGTACCTGCCTGCCTGCATGCATACGACTGCATCGTGTACGCACTGCACCTATACTACTGCAAGTGGGCATTGTTGTCTAGCAGGTCTGGGCCCCTATCCTATTCCCACTGTTGTCACGAGCCTGTAGGTAAACAGCGCGTACGCGCACGCGCACACGCTGGTGGTTGCGTTCAATGGGCGACTCAATATTGTTGTGCGCGTTGCCCTTGACGGCGGAGTCGGCTTTGACGAGCTCATTTTCGCGTGAACCATTGCTTTGATGCTGCTGCACTGGACGTGCACTGTGGGCCATGAAAAAAAAATAAATAAACTAAAAACACCACACATAATTTACAGGCGCCAAGGGCGCGGCCGAGAAGCTTGATCCTTCCGACGGCGGCGGCGTGTCCGGCGGGGTCGCCGACTTTGAGTCGTTCGTTACTCACTACTCCTCCATCCTTCATCCCAATCACGTCGTCCTGATCGACAAGAAGTACAACCTGGCCAAGATGTACGGTAGAATGGACGGGTACACGGTAATGACGAACACTTCGTTGACCTTATTGTCCATGACGCCGCCTGCTCTCTCCACAAGGCTGACGAACTGAGCGATGAACAATTTGAGCGCAAGCGTCAACTTTGTGAAGAGGTGCTCGCAGTCCTGAACAAGCTGCTTCCAGGGCGGTCCAGGAAGAGAGGTGAGCTCGATTACGCGGTTGCCACTGTGCTGGCCTCCCCGAGGATGAAGTTGCACTTTTCAATGTTAAGAAACAGGTTAAAGTTTTGGGGCTTCTGCCTCTTCCTCCTCCGGGGCGTAGTTTCCCTCTTTCTTTTCCTAGGAATGATGATGTATGAGTTGCACTTGCCGCTGGTGATGTCGGCCAATCGGGCCTTGCAGAGGGGGCCCGGCAGGTCGAGCCTCACGCCGGACCAGATCAAGGCCAATTTGAAGGTAGTGCTCCTGCCGACGTCCGACGTTGCCCCTGCTGAGGCTGACGTCTCTCTCCTCGTTGTTGCAGGCCGGCTTGTTCAACCTGCGAATGGGACTAGAGATCCTGAGCGACGAGCCCGAGGAGTCCTTCGAGAGGAAGATCGTGGAAGGGTCCCGGGAGTCGGTGAAGCAGCTGGAGGACTGGGTCAACACTGTGTGTTCGGCCCTGAAATGAAAATACAAAAGATGACCGTTACTCGAATGAGATCGTGCATTGTCTGCTCTTCATGTCTATGGAAGTAGTCATTTTGTTCCTTTCATGCAGCAATGTTAACTACAGTGACTACAGATGTGGAGAATGGAATAGCGGTCGCCAGGACGCACACAATCACCTGTTATATAGGTATCATTCTTTTATCATTTCTGCCCTACGGACACAACGATTACGTATTCCTATGGCAAGTGACAGCTTGTACAGGGTGACTGGAGCAAAAGCGAAGCCAAGATATCCCAGGTTGATCGATGTCGCCAGGTTGGGGATCTGGAGGCCAAATATCGTTGCCGATGCGATAAGTCTAATGCCCAATTCATTGTTTGATTTTTAGTCAAGGTCGTACTTTTGCTGACATTTCAAGATGCTTGATGATATTTGGACCTCTCCGAATTTACAGAACCGAAGTGTCTGTGTGCGATTTCTGTCCGATATCGCCAATATTTTCAGATATTCGATGTCGATACCACAGATCGCACAGTCTTGTTAAGCAGAGACTTATTCACTCTTTAGTCCGGGTCTCAACTACAAGGGCGAGGCCGGGATCGTCTAAAACAGGAAATTCAAAATTTTCGTTTGTAAAGCGAATTCTGTAACTCAGACCAGAAGCAACCAAGTTATTGCATCCCGAAGTCAAATGCCACTTTTTATGATGGAGCAAAAGTTTTTGCTCGAATCAAAGTTATGGTTTCGCTACCCAACGTTGCTCGACCTTTGGCCTTCACGTGCACGTGAGCAATTTCTGGTGAGACTTTGAAGCAACTGTTTCTCCGTGAAGTCTCGACAGAACCGAACGAAATCCAAGAGATGCAAGATGAAGCTCACGCGAACGTCCCGAGATATGAACAAAAACTTCCAGTTGCTCATCACGCTCACGTCAATTTGCTGCCATGACCATTCTTCATTTGGCAACAAAGCAGCACAGCGACGGCAAAAACGGCCAAGAGTGCAACGAGGATGAACTTGGCGATTTGGGGGGGACTTTCCCAACTCTACTTTCAGTAGAAAACGTTAGCGCTGAGAATCTTTCCAGAGTCCAACTTTCCACAACCCAGATTCTGTTTGTCACGTGCAAACTTCCGCCAAGATTCCCTAATCTTACTCATGATTCTCAATATTTCTGCAAATTGCGTCTTGGCTCATAACAACGAGGTTTGTTACTGCACACGATCAACACTGGAAGATGATTCAGCGCCAAATCTTTCAGTCCTGGAGTCTTTTTTTAGGCCACAGCTGGTCAAAATTTATGCTCAGCTTGCTTTTCCTTTGATCCATTGACGTCAAATGTGAAATCTCAAGTGTTTGGTAAGACTTTATTCAATGCTGCCAGGACATCTTTCCATGACTGAATGGCAGTCAACAGCTCTGCTGCCAACAAATGTTTGACAAGAGCCCTTCAACGGCAACGGCTCTTTAGGCCCGTAACGCGTGACATGCTGGAATATTCATGATACTTGTCGAGGAGCACGAGGATTTGCAACTGAATGGACAACTAACTGCAAGTCCAAATGCGACCTTAAGATCATGTCTTGCACCAATGAGCCTCTCTATAAATATATGCGCAGCAACTGAATACGTGACCTCATAGATCAAGCCCCAAGCATGCTTGTCAAAGACTTTTTGCAGACTTCAGTGCGTAGCAGAAAAGGATTGGATCACACTCAACTCCTCAGTCTCAGTGATGGATGAGCGAGGTTGTTATGATTGCCCCCTCCGCCTCTGCTTTGGAGCGGAAATCCCCACTTTCCTCCAAATTATTAAGAACACTCAGCTCTGAGGTCAGGACGTGCAGAAATTTCACCTGTCAGGTGGAGAATGAAGGCCAAGGACGTGAGAAGATGAAGTCGTAGCTAAGGACGCAAGGACATTAAAGAACAATGATACATTTGATGGCGGAAGATGAATGTGGATGACAGTGGATTTGACATGGCACACTTGTCGCATTGCAACCAGATCTCAAGGGTGTTGCTTCGTTGCCCTCAGCCAATGGTGGCATCCTGCCTATGCAAACAGTGATGCACTTATCTTGCTTCGTAATGGCTGCTAAAACAGTGGAGCCCAAGTGAAGCTCTGCAGAGCGCAAAAAACTTGGGGACTACTGGCAGCATCCAGGTGGGGGTCTCGTCCCCTGACATAAGGTCGTGCACTCGGACGGAGGCTACAGGGGTGGTCCTGTCTAGTCAGACGATTGAACTTTCAGCTCTGGAAGGGACCAGAAGATGTGGCAAGTTTGAGGCCTTCCTGGGTCTCGATGAAGGCCTCAAGGCCAGATCACGCAGCTGAAGACAGGTCTGCAATGAATCTCACACCTCCTCAGGCCTTGCCATTCCACCTGGTTGTTAAAAAACACTTTTTTTTTAATATTACTCGGCTCAACATTTTTATGGCCTCGTTTGCCTCATTTTTGAGGCTATTCCAGTGAAGCAAAGTAAAGTATGTGGGCACCTCAGACCTGATGAACAAGATGTGGTAGAAGACTACATTTAACTGGGGTCCCACCTTCCTACATTGGTCACTTAAGAATTACATCCTTCCTCTTTATAGCGTCGAGACTGCCTTGAGTAAGACGATCCTGACCAACATCGCCAACGCTATCCCCAAAGATCCCTCATTGACGGAGTCCACTGTACGGATGTTTAAAAATCTAATTTGCCTCCTATAAATGCAACTCGTTGAGATTCATTGGCGGACTCGCCCGAAGCAGGCCCACCAACGAGCCTGATGTCATCGCACGCTCTCTTCTGCCTCCGCAGGGTCCACAGGGAAGAAGAAGAAGACTGAGAAGACGACAACATTTTTCACTGTGCTTTTAGTCGCTGGAAGACCCATGAGCAACCACAGTCACTGATTCGCGACCGTACAGGGGTGGGACAACTTACAAAGCTGTTTATATTGCATAAATTGTACATGCTGGGCATTTGGAACTGTCACAACAAAGTGCCAACACTACGTTGAACTTAGCCCACAAGTATTACCTGCTGCTCTGCTCGGTTCAAAGCAAATCTCCGTGACATTTGCAACGACTTCAAGTCTGTATATTAAGTCACCGTTGTGTTAGCAGTCATACTAAGGGTCTCAGTTGCCAGAGGTCCCAGACATCCCCATTAGAGAAGAGTGCGTTGTAAAGTCACTGGCCTCGAGTGACACTTCTGGCCCGTTGTCACCTTGGATCGAGTGTGAGGTAGGTGAAACCTTCGACGACACCGAAGTCGTCGAAGTGACACTTGAGCGCCGTCATGACGACAACTTCCGGATTTGCCCTTTGCACCACCAGGGAGGGGAGTTGGGGGAGGAGGGAGGAGGGAGGAGTGTCAGGAATTTGCAATCGTGCGCAAAAACAGGACATCTCCTTCGACTCCGCCAACAAGTGCGTGTGCGCGTGGTCGTTTTTGACGCATTTTTGGCAGGAGCTGCTATCGACGCCATCGGCGAGAGTGAAAATTGTGCCTTGCGTCAACAAGGACGCCATTCTGACAGTTCCCTCGTACACACTTTGCAGTCGCGGAGGATCTCGGAAGCCAAGGAGCGATGCTGCTGCTCACACCGTTGCTGCCGCTGCTACTCTGGTCGCCGGTGTTGATCACGGCCCAGATGCTGGAGACCGATCCCAATCTGTGCAGCGAGGCTGAGCGGAAGAAGGTGGCCGAGGATCACGAGCGCTGCATCCACCGGGTGGAGGCGCGTCACACTCCCAATGGACCGGGTCTGTCGTTCACCCTGTGCCAGGGGCTCAACGAGCAGGTGCACAACTGCGGAGAGCACCTGGCCAAGTGTCTCTCGCCGGATGATCTCAGGTAGCGTGAACTGCACGTGCCCGCAGTACGACCACAAGGGATACTTTCACGTCTGCGGACTCCATGGACACAAGAGAAGTGATCCTTTTTTTTGTTACACACGCTTCAACCCTGCGGATTCTCAAAAGTCCCTAAGAGTCCCTTGACGAGGTCGTCACGAACATCTTCGTACAGAGAGTCAGCAGCAAAGGAGCCCCTTTCATTAGTTTCTTTTTTTTTAAGGACGGTGAAGGACAACCAAATAGAGACGTTCACCAAGTTCCTGGACGCTCAACGCATGAGTCACCTGTACAGCGAGTGCAACATCGTGCGGGAGTACAAGAACTCGGGCAGGAAACCCTACTCGGCGACGAATCGCTGCTCCGTGGACCAGATCGGCGACGTGATGAAAAAGTAAGCAAAGTGATTCGAGTTTCTTCCTCCAACACCAACGAACCAGCAGAGGTGTTTTCTTTCTTGTCCCCCCAGACGTGAGCAGTGCATAGCCCGCGAGACGTCGGCCATGAAGTCCAAGGTGAGGGGGCTCTCGCCTCAGCAGTCCAGAGAGCAGAGCGACGCAATCTGCCACTTCGTGGAAAAGGTGAGCGACTTCTCTATCGGGACCTTGGGGCACGACGACATTTCTTCTTTGTTTTTCCCTCTCAGTCCATGCACGACTGCACTCGTGAGATGCAGTCGTGCTACTCCCCGTCGGAGTTCGAGATGTTGACGAAGCACAGCTACAACAGGCTGGCACAGCTCCTCGTCAAGCTGAACGTCAACTTCAGGCTGGAGAGCTGCCAAAATCTGCCCACTCAGTCGCCTCTCACAGAAAGCCTCATATCTTCGGCGGCGGGAGCGAGACCGACGCTGCTGGCCCTGTTGGCGATGGTGACGGCCGCGCTGGCCATGGCATGGTTGTAGAGGACCCCAACAAGTGACGAAGCAATTTTCGGGCATTACTCTGCACTTACTACCATTCCTAAGAAAGTATGAGAGAGTACGTCTTCAATACGAGCGATGTAGTACGTACGTGTGCAAGTTCGTAGTCGTAAGTACTATAGTACATACACCATATGTCTCTGTCGTGACTCTGTACTTGTACTCAATGTTCACATGTATCTATTATTATATCTATAAAACACATGAGATTGTTGTTTCGTTAAACCAAAATTCCTTGTATGAGGACCTCACTCTTCTCCTCGACTTCACTGGATTATCTGCTGATTTCCTTTGAATCTTGTTCAAGAGTTCTTAAAGCTTAAGACTTACATAATACGAAGAACATTCCTGCACCTATGGTCCTTACTAATTTTATAAAAGTTGCACAAGAGTCAGAGATGCAAAACTCCATCATCCTTGCTGTTCTTCGACCCGTTCAACTCTGAGGAGGCAGCTCCTTCAAAATCACACCTGTCGTATGTGTCATACATAAGTGTACTCTGGACGGAGCTCCTTTCGTCTATGAAAAAAAAAAATGCTTCAGGAGGATCATGGACTTGATCCAGTAGCTCCAGCAGGACGGATGCATGCGAACGTGAGGTTCGAAAACCCCATCCTTATCAATTCCATCGAGACGAAGACCCCTGGCCTTCCAAGCGGGCGGTGGCTAAGGGGGACAACGTGAGCAAGTTCACAGTGCCTCGGTCGCTTGTTGTCGACGCTTTAAAATACACTATAAGGTGCAATAACTGAAAAACATCGGCCTGTACAGCTCCATTGGAGATCTCAGGCCTCGGCCTTGTCCACTTCCGACCAACTGCAGCCAATGGGGCGAGGACGAAAAGATGAAGGAGGTGAAAACAATACTTTTTACAGTTAAAAGCTGCACCGAACACATTGAAATGGAGATTTGAAGTGAAACACAGCACAAAATCAAGAGAAGTCTTGGGATAACACGAACGTTTTAGTGGGCGGTCTCGTTCACCATGAAGTCACGACCACGCTTGAGAAGACTTGCGTTGTCGTACTTCTTCCCTACCGCCGTCAGTTCCTTTGTCTTGGTGGTTGGTGCATTTTCCCGCGTAGGCTAAGTGCACGAGCTCATTGAAAGCACTCCTCGACAGATCCAAATGGAAGATCTGTTCTAGTGCTCATGACAACGCGTTCTCCTCGAGGAAGGCCCGCTGCAACTTGGGCTCGAGTAACATTGCTGGTGCGCTCTAAATCTCCGGCCACGACCTCCAGATCACAAAGCCAATCTTCTTTCCAAAAGGTGTTCAGGTCTTCCTGGAATGACTCGGCGTCCACTCGACAGAAGCAATCGTTCTCCGAGATGACCCCATTCCCGTCATTGTGTATCTCTAGGTTGGGATCACGCAGAAACAGCTCAAAGAATGCGACTAATTTTCCCCTACACGACTTCCCAACTTAATGCATGACCAAAAAATATTGAATGGAGGCGGGACGTTGGGTTAAGCTGTTCAAGCAAATCTTCCATACCCTCACGGTTTGAGTCTACTATGTCCATCTAAGCATCATTGAACGTCCAAGAACAAAGTCTGCATGAGACAGTCAAGGAGAGACGTTTCCTTAGCTCGGTCCAAGAGCAAAATCCACAGCATCATTTTGAGTCCATTAAGCAAAAACTTAGAGTGATAAGAGGGGAGGAAGAATGTCCTCTTCTTCAGCAGGTACATAAAACCTGTATTTAGATCGATTTTAGCAACCATTCGTCCTGGTTCAATGCAGTATGATCACTTTGCCGACGACCTTGAAATGAGCGCCATTTTTCTTTCGCCCATAGATCAAACCGGCCGCCGCCAAAGCGCCGATCCCGGGCTGGGCTGAGCAACAAAACAACATTTTTCTGGATTTCAACTCAACGTTTGCATCTTTTCTATGTTCCCCGCGCACTAAGGACATGGACACCATGGCCAACGGCACCTTGGACATCTTGCTCAACAGTATAGAGGACAACATCTGCTCGTACTTCGACAGTTGCGATCCCATGGGGGTTGGCCAGGTGCGCATATCGACCCTCGTCCACAACGTCCATAGACTTATGGGGAAGTACGCCAGCAAGAAGAGCCAGGACGATCTGTGGAGGAGGCTCAACTTGAGCAAAGACGACTGTCAGATCGACAGAGATAATTTTAAGAAGATCGCAGTGGTCTGGATGAATGACGAGCTCGGCCGCGCTGACGAAGACAAAGGGTCTTCGCGCCAGCGAGAGCGTGCGGCACCGGTCAAAATAGAGCAAGTGCTGGGGTCCACCTCTCCTCTCAAGAGCTTGAGCTCGCAGGACATTCGAATGGAAGGCAGCGTGGAAGGCATCGGCGGCGGAGACGTGTCCCTCCTCGACTGCGCAGAGCTGACGACGGAGCTGAACGAGCTGAGGAGCAACAACAAAAAGCTCTCGAAGGAGAACGAGTGCCTGCTGGCGCAAGCAAGTGCTCTGGAAGAGGAAGTCGAGCAACTTAAGGACGAAATCTCCGTGGTGCGGCAGCGCGCGGGGAGACTCCAGACTAGTCTGATCGATGCGACAAAGTTCAAGGACTTGGACAATGAAGTCAGATCGAGTAGCTTCCAGGAGGGAGGCGCACAAGACAGGGAAGAGTCCTCCATCGAAAAGATCAAAGAGCTTTTGCAAGAGAATTGTAAACTACAGAAAGAGTTGTGTTCGGCGCAAGAGTCACTTGTCTGTAGTCGCCAGAACGCAAAAGAAGCCTCCGCTTTGGCTGACCAACACGTGAAGGAGAAGGAACAGCAAGTGATGGAGATAATAAAACTCCAGGACTTGACCAAGGATCTACGGGGGCAACTGCAAAGTCTCAGTAAGGAGTTGGACGAAGCCAAGGGCAAGAACTTGGAGCTGGAAGACCAAATAACTCTGCTGCAAGACGAAAACCATTCCCACGAGGAGTTCATCAAAGAAGCCTACAGTAAGAATTCGAAAAATTTTGAGGCCGAGCTGAGCCATGACTTGCTGGACATGACCGACCACTTTGTGTGGAACAACCTCAACAGTTCCTTCGGGAGCAAGCATGACCGACCGAAAGCAATGTCGACGCCCAGTGTAAAGAATGGCAGGTAGGTTCAAGTCTCCACGACTTTTTTGAGCTCCACTCTACTGTAGGTATGTTATACTTGCCAGGCCACAGAGGAGTTCTATCGGAGATGAACTTAAAGAGCAGGGGTTCTTCGACTTCTGCGACAAGTCCAACAGGGTCAAAGCTGGCGAGTGCAGTCATCTGGCAGCGTCGCCGCCGAAGAAAGACACCTCTGTTCAAGCGGACTTCAGCGTTCCTCCTGTCACTTTCTGTCAGCAAGTCTTGCGGATCCTCCTCTTCTTCACCTTCGCCATCGCCTGCTTCACGTTCCTTGGAGCAGTCGAGATAGACGGAACCACGTTTTATCCCATCACCTGGAGTGCTGACTTGGGTTTGCCTGAGCCTGTGATTGCATTTAGGTACGAGTCTTCCAGAGAGTCACTAGTGTGGTAAGATACTCAGGAGTGGACCGTTCTGGTACAAACTAACGACATGTGACGTATATACTTTACTATATGACTTATATCTACTTATATCTACCTCTTGTGCAGCACAATACGTACATGAATATATTATGCAACAGTCATGACTTAAATCATGTTGAAGAACCTCGGCATGTCAGTCTACCATCGACGTTCCACTTCGTCGTCGACGTCAAACTGGACCTTCTCGGGATCAAAGTCATCCTCTGGCTGTCCAGCTTCTGGTGATCCGTCCTCCTTGGTGAGAAAGAAAGGATCCATCTTGAACTCTTCGTTTTCGTTGTCAGTATTGGGGGAAGCGACCTGCATCTTTCCCAGCGCTGCATCGACCTCGTCCGATCTACCACCCCTAGAGAAGGGGAACCGACAGATGCCCTCCATGCAGTAGAACTTCTTGCCGCCTTCCTGGTGACACAGGGTGCCGTCAGGAAACGTTGCAGAGAGACCCGCCTTCTCCGCTTCTTCTACTGGAGCGAAGTAACGTCCTCCGTCGACAACTTTGCAGTGAACCTGGCAAGCTCTGCGAGGGTAGCGACGGTTGAAGGGCATCATTCGCCCGCCTTCGCTACTCAGACGCTCAGACAAGTGTCTAACGGATGCGAGGACCTCGGCACATTTGGCACTGGCAAAGTCACCAACCTCCTGCTGAGTCACACAATTGCTCTGGGCATCGTGGCACAGCTTGACGCGGCTACTAGCGCCAATGCAGTCTCGCCCCGAGGAGTGCTCGGGAACCTCGCAACGTCTGTGACTTATTGATATACCTGAAGAGCCCCTTAAGCAGCTCAGTCTGGAGCAAGGGCTGTCGCGCCACTCTCCCCACTTGGGATCAACTGAAGGGCGCATCCCCACTCTCGAGGTTGCCCGGACAGGGGCCGTCGCCGCTGACTGCAGTGGATGAAAGTTCTTGTGCTGGCAAACGCCTTCGAAGCACAGTTTGCCATCGCCGCAATCGGTACCGTCCAAGGCTGGACCGGCAGACTGAGGTCCGCTGCGATAAGGACTTGCGCACACCATAGAGTTGCAAATGTCCCGCAAGCTGGACCCCGGCCGCAGCTGGACGTGGGCCGATGGATCCTTCATAAGGAACTGACACTGTTTGCTAGCAGTGAGTATCTTGCCAGGGCTGTGTGCATACTTAAGGTGCTCGATGGCCACTTTAGTGGGGGAGTTTAGAAGGCAGGCCTTATCGAGGGAGTGCAAGAGTTCTCTGGAACAACTGGACCACGTGACTTCCCCGGCTACGCCCCTTGTAGGCGACATGACATGACCATCTCGGGGGCACCGGTTTTGGACGCTGTCATGATGCATTCCAAGGTTGTGACCGACTTCGTGCGCCATGATGAGCATGGAGAGAAAGCCCGTGCACGGATATGGCCTGCCCTCTGCGTCAGTAACACCAATCTCACCAACCACGCAGCCGTAGGGATCCTCGCAGACTCCTCCGACGGGAGCCAGGCCCATGGTGGCAAACGACTTGGACCCACTCGTTGATTTTCCGTACATGTCCGTACCGGTCAGCAAGAGCCCCATATCCCAGCTTTTGGCCTTCTCCTTCTTGTACTTGTCCTGGTACTTACAGAAGTTCATGAGCATGGCTTCGCGCTCACCGCTGGCATAATCTAGGATGCACTTCTTTTGCAACTCTATATGCATGATGCAGAAGGAGACCTCTCTCCCCAGTGATGGATAGTGGTAAATGCCCTGCATGCCATTCACTAGAGAGAGAATGAGGTCGACGAGCTCGTTTTGGTTCTTGTAGAAGTCGAGATAACCACGGTACGCTTTACAGTCAAGGAAGACAGCCATCTCGACGACGACCGGAGTGCTGTAGTCGCCGTTGGCTCTCTTGTTCACCGTTGAGTTGCCTTTGACGTGAGGTGCCATGACCTTCGGATGAAAAATGAAGTCGTTAACCTCGTGGTCGTCGGTAACGTTGTCCTGCTGCGGTCTCAAGTACTTGGAGGCCGTCCTCAGCAGATGATATCGCTTCTTTGACTGGAGGAGGGCATGCAGTCTTGGCCTGAGAGGTAGAATATCATAAATTTCCTCGCCATCCATGAAGAATCCATGAAATTGACCACCGCAGTCGCTGAGGCCACCGACGAGTCTCTCGTCGTCAATTATATAGTGGCAGTCGCCAGGTTGTCGGTCTGCCACAAGCCTCTCTTCCTCGTCGCCGGCCAATATGACCTCGGCGCCTTGGAAGAACAAGCGCTTGTTCTGTCGCAGAGTCACTGTGTGAACTCGTCCAAACGCTGACATCTGTACGACGGCAGTCCCGTTGTCTTTCTCGCGGCCTCTCTTTTCTTTAAGCTTGAGGCGTCGGACCTCCACCAGCTGATAGGACTCTGCGTCAACGGCCTTGGAGTCGGTGGTGTCAAAGTAATGGAGCAGCTCGACAGAGGTCATGGAGTGGTGCAAAGAGGAGACGGTCGTCTCCGACCGATCACTGCTGCTCCTGCAGCTGCACTGGCTCACCAGGCAAGAGGAAAGGATAACCAAAAAGACAGACTCCGTCTGCCAAGACATGCTGGCGGCGATCACGACCGACAATGCACTGAACAAGAGATAACCATGGTACCGGTCTATTATAAGAGAACCTCCGACAGGAATTAGGGCAGGTCTTTCCTGGTACTCGATGCACCGGTACCCTCATCTTTTGATCATTTTAATGGCGCTATCGTTCAGCAACGCACCGTTCCTATCCTACCGCTCACGTGTGTAGACGATGCTAATACTATACATTGTCTCTCCTGATCAGATGATGAGGTATGGTGACAGGTACCAGCCTAATGTGCGCTTTAAGAGATGTTAGCCGTGCTGGCAGTTAGTCGTCGACATCCATTTGGTCGCTCTCCTCCGGCTCGTTGAATACTGCTTCTACCCTAGCTTTTCGTGCGGCTTCCTCGCCTTCCTTCTTTTTCTCCAACTCTGCCTTCTTCGTTTCCTTCAAGCCCTTCATCTTACGAGTCTGGATCCTGAAATAAGACGGTTTTGAAGACGACATTCTCGTTGGATAGGTCGAGATCCACTCACTTTGACACGTCCTGTGAGGGTACATGGACTCTTCCCAGCGTCGACCCGAAGGCGTCTTCCTCGATGTTCTTCGTCTTCTTGGCTTTGTAGACATTCTTCACCTACGGAGACATTGATTGCAGATGGACCTCAGCGAACAACTATTGGGCACTATGTAACTGAATGGTACCTGCTTGCATGCAGTCTTGAACAAGTCATCCGATGCCAGGTGCGACCGCCGGATGACGAAGTCGATAGAAGGTCCGATTTCCTCCACTTCTACTCGAGGCAGCTTAGGATTAGAGGACTTCTTCAAGAGGAGTTTATAGCTCCTCATATAGATCTTGTCTGTTCCTCCTTCTGCATCGTCTACTGCTGTGAACTGGAGAGCGTGTTCTAGACCGGCCAGACGAATATTCTTTACCTGGAGCGAGACGACAGTTTTTCAATTCTAGTTTGTTAGCTCGACCGTGATCGTACCTCGGGTCCTCTGAAGAAATCGATCAGTAAGCTTTTGAGCCTCTTCATCTCGTCGCTCTTTTCGAAGGCCTCCCCGGAGAATAGCAGGCAGGGCTTGACTCCGGCCGAAATCTTTTCGTTCTTGAACTCGCGCAGACTCTTGAATTTTGACACGCCCAACTCTATCATGTCCAACAAATGTTCGTCGTACAGGCGACCCAAGACGAGATTGTCTGAAAAGGGGGACAGTTGGAGAGTTGACAACATTTAGAGCAAGGACTACGTCTCTTACCCGGCCTCTTCTTGTTGTGGCTACCGAAAGCGAAGAGCGAGGCGTCCTTCTTCTTGCCGAATCGCTCGAGCTGGGTGGCGTCCTCAAAGGGCCTGATGTCGAAGCCCTTATTGGCACCCTTCTGGCCTCTGTTCTCATCGGCACCCGGTCTCTTCAGGTAGAGCTCCCCGTAGGGCCGCTTCAGCGCGTACAAGTCCTTTAGGACCTGCGAGACCCTAGCTGAGCATGTGGAACCCTTTATGAACAGCGTGTTCTTCGTGTTCTCCACGGCCTTGGGCTCTCGCGCCTGAAGGGCGCGCTTGGCCCGCTGCGTCTTCGGCTTCACCACTCGCTGCATCAAGACCATGGCCTCGGGTGGGAAGGTGGAGGTCACACAGATCAAACCTCAGCTGAGGTCGTCGACACTTTTGGTTTTCACTTTCCACGTGTTGTTATTTTGTTCGCATCAAGTGTGTAGATGGAGAAAATAAGAAATAAAAAAGAGGAGTTGCCACAAAATTAGCTATGACCCCGCAGTATTGACCACGTCTACCCCATTGAAGCAGCTCTTGAGAGATGATCAGTGGCAACTCTGCCGAGAAAAAATCACGCAACCTCAAAAGTTAGGGGAGGCAACGTTTTCTTCTCCCCAACCTAAGAGCCCCGACGGCCGAACAGTTCAACGTTCACATGTCGATGTTTCCCCTGACCAACAACGAAAAACAAACGAGCAGCAGCGACTTCGACCCGGCCGACTGAGCTAAAAGCGGCTTTTCTAACCGTCTCCTCTACTAAGCCGCCGGGTGGAATAGAGAAAATAAGCCGCATCCTGAACGCACTCCTCGCAGACTGACTTCCACACCAAGATGTCCGGGAATCCGTCAAGTTCCGGAGCCGGCGGCGGGAGTCGATCTTCCGCAGAGTTTAAGCTGAACAACCCACCTGAAGACGGCATTTCTCGAGTGCGATTCGGTCCAAACTCGGCACAGTTCTTGCTGGTTTCGTCTTGGGATTCCTCGCTCAGGCTCTACGATGTGGTCAACAACACCCTCAGGGTCAGGTTTGCTCACTCCGCGCCAGTGCTGGACTGCTGCTTCCAGGTACGTTTCTGTCGGCTCGACCGCTATTTCGGTTATTACTCAATTGACCACTTCTATCGTCCCCGTCTCCAGGATCCTATCCATGTCTGGTCTGGCGGTCTGGACAACACCCTCCATGGCGGGGACATCAATAGCAGCACAGAGACTGCAGTGGGAACGCACGATAATGCGATCAGGTCAGTCTGCGCCAGGAGGTCGAGCTCCTCACTAAGAAAAATGATAAAATGCTTGGAAGTGAGAGCGCTTGCTCAGTGAGCTCACATCTCACATGCCTGCATGAATTGCAGATGTGTGGAGTTCTGCACCGACCTGAATCTCGTGGCGAGCGGCAGTTGGGACTCCACCGTGAAACTGTGGGATCCTCGAGCCAATAACGCCTGCACGGGCACCTACACTCAACCGGACAAAGTCTACTCCATGTCCATGGCCGCGGAGAAACTTGTCGTTGGCACGGCCAACAGGAAGGTAAGATCTCTACACAGTGCCTCTTGTCATTTCAGCTGTTTCTCTCAATGGCTTCTTGTCTAGGTGTGGGTGTGGGACCTTCGTAATATGGGCTACGTGCAGCAGAAGCGGGAGTCCAGCCTCAAGTTCCAAACTCGCTATCTAGAATGCTTCCCAGACTGCCAGGGTTACGTCCTTAGCTCCATCGAAGGCAGAGTGGCTGTCGAGTACCTCGATCCCAGCCCCGAGGTCCAGAAGAAGAAGTATGCTTTCAAATGCCATAGAGTCAAGGAGAATGGTGAGTCTTTGACACGTCTTTGTGCTTGAGGTCGTCGTCGCCGTCGTCATCGTTGTCACTGAAACCCTCCCCCTCCCTCTCTATGCGTCCAGGCATTGAACAGATCTACCCAGTGAACGCCATCAGCTTCCACCGAGAGTTCAACACATTCGCCACCGGAGGATCTGATGGCCTGGTCAACATTTGGGACGGACAGAATAAGAAGAGACTCTGCCAATTTCACAAGTACTGACACGACCAGCACATCCCAAACACGGTGATCACACCTGCTCCCCCTCTTTTAGGTACCCCACATCCATCGCTTCTCTTGCGTTCTCCAACAATGGCTCCGTGCTTGCCATCGCTTCCTCCTACATGCACGAGCAGGAGAAGGCGCCTGAAGGCATCCCCGAGGACTCTGTGTACATTCGATATGTCTCGGACCAGGAGACGAAGCCCAAGTGAATGTGGAACGAGAATCGCAAATGCCACCACGACTTACACGTGTGTCTGTGCTGCTGTACTGTAGATACCTCTGGATTCGTCGCCTCAACACAATGCAAGTTGTATAGCAGTTAGATAAAGTCACTGTACTGTGCTGTTCATGCAGTGGGATCCAGAGACGACGTAGCCAACGGGGGAGGCCTGCATACAGTTGCACCACTTGAGGCCGTTCATGCAGTACAGTACAAGTTGGCCAGGCTCGTTATTCTGGCTCAAAACATAGCGGTTTAAGTAAATAAAAAAGCAGCCAAACTCATACTGCTCTCATTATGCTTCAATAGCGGGAATCCTGTGGTAAGTCCACAACTCACACGATATCGACGTGCGCGTGGCTTCAGAGCTCTTTGAAGTCCTAGCATGATGCAGCCGCCTGGAAAGCGCGCCCTCTCCCCCTCTCCACCGTCGCTGTCAGGCGCGTGACCTTGGAGAGCGTCTGTGAACGGGGCATTGAACGCAAAACCGCTATTGGTGACAATCTCGCAGCTCGCCTGTGGGTCGATGAACTCATTGCGGGGGTGTGCGTACACTTATGCTCTGACGCGCGTACTGACGCATTACGTAAGTTCACCGGTGGGGCTGGGGGAGGCGACCCCTCAAACCGTTTTCTAAGCTTTGTGGGTATTCCACTACAATGGCCGCATACACAGTTAAATCGTCAGTTAAATGCTCGCCGATGATGTCATTCACTCTTGTTGCTACATATAAATGACGAGAATGACGCAAAAATGGCCACCAGTTCTTCCTGCAGTCTCCGACAGATAGCATCTTTGGGCGTACGAGGTCAGTAGTCCTTTCCGTCAGAGGCTGTCTCGAGGCCGATGACGTCTTTTTTTTTTGCTAGAGGTCACGACGATGTCAACGAGATCACTGCCTGCGTGCTTATGCACGTTGCTGTTGTTGCTGCCGCTGGTGAACTCCTCACTCAACTTGGCGGATGTTCCGTGTGGAAAGATCGCCAGGGGGTCGAGGAGATTCCACGCCAGGATCATGGGCGGCTCTCCCGTCAAGATCACTGATTTCCCCCACGCAGTTTCGCTCAGGAAGAATGGAAGGCACTTTTGTGGAGGAGCATTGGTAATCACAGTCACTTACGTCCAGGGCGTCTTCAGTCTTCAGTAGCCTCATCCGGACCCAATGCAGTCCTTACAAAAGTAGGCAAGATCTCTTCTTCCAGATAAGCAAGAATTTCGTGCTGACTGCGGCCCACTGCGTGCACTCCTACCCCGCAGACGTGTGGACTGTGGCGATTGGAGACCAAAACAGCCATGATCACGAAGACCATGAGCGGGAGATCGGCGTCACCAGGATTCTCAAGCATCCCAAGTACAGGTTCCCCAAGTACGTATACGACCTGGCCCTGATGCGCCTGGCTGAGCCAGTCCGCTGGTCACAGTACGCCCAGCCAGTGTGTCTGCCAGATCCCAGCCAACGCACCAGTCGAGGATTGGGCTACCTGGCGGGCTGGGGATTCGACGGCGAGCTGAACAAGGGCGGCATGCCGACCAAGGACCTCCACTTGGCCAAGCTGCCCATCATGGACAACGAGCAATGCCAGGAGTGGTTTCACAGCCAGGGGAAAGACTTCACTCTCCGGCCAGAGCACCTTTGTGCGGGATTCGAGTGGGGCAAGGTGGACGGGTGTCAGGTAGGCAAACCAAAAAAAAAAAAAAAGACCCGGCTCAATGTACAAGATGCTCTGCAAACTCTACTTTCGACGGACAACAGGGTGACTCAGGAGGCGGACTCGTCTCTGTGAAGAAAGACCAGCTTGTGCTGCTGGGCGTGATGTCCGCCGGCATCGGCTGTGGCCGGGAGAAGCTCCCCGGGGTCTACACTAGAGTGGAGAAGTTTGTCTCTTGGGTCGAAGGGCACGTCAGAAATGGGGAAGACGACTGAGCGATAACGAACAATATTAGAGGCATTGGCCAGAAGCACGATATTATGTTGTTAATTCTATAAATAAAACACTATTTCATGTACCTACGTACAGTATGTATGTATGTATGTATGTATGTTACACGTGACTCGTGACACAAAACTTGATGGGTCACGACTGTACTTCTTACTGTGTTCCATACAAAACGGATCTCATTCATCATACAAGGGAGTTGCATCTGAGAATGCTTTGGGAGTTCTGTTTTCGCCACTTGTATCTTTCTTACGCTGGTCCTCGGTCCTCGGGGTGCGCTGAGGAGTTGTGCTGCCCGTAAAGCCGCGTGGAGTCGCGTTGCGGCCGCCGCGTGCCCAGTTGTCAGCGGCGGCCTGCCAATTGTCGGGGGCTCGGGACGAGCCCTGGGCGGTCGCCGCCGGAGACTGACGCATGTACGGACTCGGGTAAGGTCCTGGACGAGTTCGCCCGCCCTGCGGAGTGGTTCTGCCCGGAGTGAAGCCGCCGACCGGAGTAAAGCCACCGCCTGGGGCTCCCGCTGGAGGCGGCGGAGGCATGCCTTGTCTCGGCAGCGGAGGCTGGCGGCCGGGAGTTAAACCTCCTCTATACCCGCCCCGGGGAGTGGCGGCGTTCTGGTACGGCGTCATGAAGGGCGTCTGTCCGCTGGGGGTGTAGGGCGTGTTCACCGTTGCGTTGTACACCGTCCCGTAAGGCGTGCCGGTGGCCATGCTCATAGCCCCGGGCGTAATGACCGGCGTACCGGTCATGTTGTACGGTGTACGATTGGTGAGTCTTCCTGGCGTCACCGGGGTCCCGGGGATAGCGTCTCGGAAGTGCTCCTTGAACCACTTGAGCAGTGAGGACAGCGTGTCGAAGGACTGTCTGCGGAATCGGTATCCCTCAGGCGTCACGGTGGCGAATTCGTGATGCGAGCTGTTCCGCGGCATGTAGGAGAGCATGAACTTGCCGGGGAACTCCTTGCTTGCGGAGAGAAAGTAATGAATTTTGCCTGGATGAGCTCTCTTCTCTTGCTGTAGAATTTCCTTGGCCTTGTCACGGTTGCCGCCCTCGGTGTCCTTGTAGTACTTGAAGTTGAGGACTTCTCTCGCATGGGAAGCCATGGGATTGATGTGTCTCGCGATGATCTCGTCCAGATCCTCGAACTCGTCGGTCCCAATCCATAACGACTTGCCCAGACTGAATGCGTTGATCTTGCCCTTCTCTTTAACGTCAATGTGCTGACAAATGCCGTCTGCTACCTTCCACGTGACGGTCAGACGGTCTTCGCCCTTGCTCGAAGGCCGAATGACCACGTCGCCCTGCTCCATGCCAGACATCAGGCGCTCCGCCTCCTTGAAGCCGATGTTGTAGAAGTTGGGATGAACAATCACACGCTTGATGTAGGCCTGGCGCTGCTTTTGCTTCTTCTTTTCTTCTTCTTTCTCCTGGTCCTTGGTCTCGGAGTCATGGTCATAATACTCGTCCTTGATGGGCTTGTACTCGTAGTCCTTGTCGATTAAGGCCGACGATTTGCAAATGCACTCGACGGAGAATCGATCAGGTTGAATCTTGGTGATGCGACAGAAGATGTTTTGACCAACGCGCACGCGCTCTTCAGGGTTGATCACGTTGGAGTCTGACAAGTTCTTGATGGGAATGAAGCCGCTGACGCCGTTGTCCAAACGGACCTTGACACCCACTGCCTTACCCGGACAAGTTCCGGCGTCGAAATGATTCCACACCTCAGTCAGTTCGGGAAAGTCGTCTTGACCACAAAAGGGGCACTGCCAGAGGTTGCCCTCGCCCTTGCGCAAGGGGGCGGCTTGGTCCAGTTCGTCGCCCTGCGGCTTTTTGTAGGCAAAGTCCGTCACCATGGCCTGCACCAATTTCCCCACGTAAAACGTGTGATGCGTCTCCTTCGTGACCATGTTGAAAACCTCTTCGAAGTTGGGCGGGTTGTAAGGCTCTCTCAGATCTTTGTACATGTGATGCAGCTCAGCGCGAATGTCCTGCAGGGTGATGGACTTCTTGCCGAATCCCTGCCGCTCCAACTCTTGAGCAAAGGCGTCAAGGTCAAGCTCGCTCAACTTCTCCGGATCCTGCAAGATCTCTTCCAGGGCGTTGGCCGGATTCCCGTCCTCTTCGTCGTACTCCAAGGCATCGACGGCCATCTTTCTTGCCCACTCGTAAGCTTCGTTGTGAATGCGAGAACCGTCGAGCACTTCAACGTATACTTCTGAATCTCCCAAGCTGGATGTGTCGATCTTGATAAAGCCGGCGCAGTTGATCAGCACTTTGGGTCCCATGTGACACAGCGTAACCAACTGTTGTCGATTCTCTAGTCGCTGCGACGACTGCATCTGGCGCAGGGTCTTGAGCAGGGCGGCGCCTTTTCTAGGCCCCAAACCACCCACGAACTGCACCAGGTTGCTCATGAACGGGTGCGCGACGCACTCGTTGATGTCCACGCCCACCTTGTTCGTGCAGGTGATGAACTCGATGTAGAGACCGTCCAGTAGCTCCTCCTCCGACAGCACGTCTTGCATGGGATGGTAGCGCAGACACAGGATCTCGTTGTCAGGACCTGTGAGCTGGGAGAATTCTGTCAGTGGATCTTGCATTCTCCTGGCTAAGGAGACAGCCTGTTTGAGAACGTTAGGAAAGTCGCGGAAATCTTGCTGGGCCCTCTGAGAGTTTGCGAACACCTTGGCCAGGTTGTCGTCCACCAAGTACACGCCGATCTTGGGGAACTGATCCTCGCCCTCCACTAAATGCCTCACTTCCTCCTCCACGTCCCTCTGGATGTTTATGGCTGCGCGATCTGACACGCCGATGACAATGCAATGAGGTCGTTTCTTCTTGATGAAGGAGCGCAGCAGCTTCATGTCCGAGAGCTTCTCTTCTCTCTCCTTTTCGTTCCAACCATTCTTTCTCTTTAGGAGATGCTCCAGCTTCAGAAAATCCCCCACTTCTCCGTCTGCACTCACCGAGACGCCATAGGCGGCCACGTCCTTATCGTTCTCGTACATTATGCCCATGACGCGACAACCGTGCGAGGAGTCCCAGTCGTCCTCGTCCTCGTCTTCGAAGGTCACCGTGTACTTCGCGGTCTTGATCCAGTCGCGGAGCTTCTGCTTACATGCGAGCAAGATGCCCTCCTTGGCTTCGCGAATGAGCTTGAGACGCAACTCCTTCCTGAGCATGGGATAGAGCATATTCTTGAAGGCGATCTCGACGGACATCCCGCGATGCTTGTTCCAGTCCTGGACAGATTTGGAGAAGGCGTCGTGCTTGAAGAGCTCCTGCGCCTCTGACAGAAATGTCTGAGAGCTGCCAAGCGCGTAAAAGTTCTCACCCAACTTGATTTCGAGCAGTTTCTGCTCCTCTGCCTGCATCAGCTTTAGCCAATGGTCGCCTTTCAAATCACGAATCGGCTTGTTCTTGAGGTATTTCATGGTGTAGCAGTCATGGTTCTCGTCGATCTCCTTAACGCCCCTCTTTGTAGGATTGACGTCGACGGTGGCCCTCTCGACAAAGGCCTCTCTGGTCACTTTCCTTACCAGAGGCTCTCTCGCTATTTGCATGGCCACCATGAACTCAGCTGCTCTCAGTACTTCTTCTGGGGTGGGGAACTTGTCCGTGACGTATTCGGCAGCCGCCTCCAGTGGTTCTGACGGGTCCTGAGTCACTTCCACCTTCTGGTAGCCGTCACGAAGGTTCTCGGCGAAGTTTTCCGGAGTGAGGCCAAATCGCTTTGCCATTTCCAAGAGCCCGTGTTTCTTCCCAATGGTGTAGGGGTCGTTCCTCTTGGCCTGTTTGAGGACATCCCCGTCCATGTCGTCCTCATCTACGTCGTCGTCTTCATTGTCTAGATCGTTGTCGGACTGAGCCTCTTCATCCGTCACTTCTATCTCTTCTCCATCCTCGTTCGTGATGATCTTCGTCTTTTTCTTCTTAAGTTTCTTTTTCAACTTTCGTGCTTCCCTCTCGTCCTTGCGTTTCTGTCTCAAGGCTTCCTGCATAGCCTCCAAGTCCTTCCCGTAGTACAGCTTGAAGTGCTGGTCGTAGTCTTTGAGTTCCTCGAAAGTTTCTGCATTCTCAATTCTGCTTAGATCCTCTTGAGTAATCTGCCTGAAGCCTTCAGGAAGCGGAGCATTGGTATTCTGCATGATAATGTCGCCTTGATAGCGCTGCATCTTCTCGACGAGCTTTCTAAGGTTCTTCTTCCTGGCCATCAACTTGCACCACAGCTCATCGGCCTTGTAGACACGCCACAGCTCAGGCGCCTTCAAGTCTGGCACGTATTCCTTTCGATAGGATGCGATGAACGGAACCTCGTGCAACTGCTGGCGGATGAAGTCCAAGGTCAATTTGATCTGTTCCTGAACTCCGTGCTTGCGCTGCCACTCGTGGCAGACGTCCTTGGTGTGCTCTTCCTGCTGGGACACGGTGGGCTTGATGAATTCGTGACGGTAGATGAAGCTCGCCTCCTTTTCCAACTCGTCGGAACCCTCTTCCACCGGCGTGACAGGTACACTGCGAAGCTGCATTCGCTCAGGAATGTCGGTGTTGCGGATCTCGTTGTCAAGGTCGGTGAAGTGGCGCCGCTCTAATTCGTGAGGCTCGTAGATGTCGAAGATGGTCTTGGTCGACTTCTTTTTCCTCCCTCTCTTCTTCCTTTGCCGCTCGCTCTCCTCCTCCTCGTCCTCTTCTTCTTCGTCATCATCTTCCGAGTCGTAATCGTCTTCGCCGTATTGTTCAAACTCGTCGTAGTCGAATGCAACGCCAAAGATGTCCTCTGCCGCCTGGCGCGCGGAGTCGGCGAAGATGTGCTGCTTCTTTTTCTTTCGGTCACGCTTGATGGGCTGGCCGTCTTCGTCCACAATGAAGTCGTTGACGTCTTCGGACTCATAGCCGTCGCCTTCCTCCTCGGCCGGACGACGATCGAGGTCTGGAAGCTCATCATTCTCTCTGACGTGCCCCTCTTCGGTTTCGTCGTCTTCGGATCCCGACCCCATCCGAATGCGCTTCCGCGTCTTTTTAATCTTGACGCCCAGGTTCTCCTGCAACAATTCCATGTCGTCTTCATCCAAGTCCTCGTCGGACCTAGAACGAGACCTGGAGCGACGACGACGCTTCTTCTTTTTGCGTCGCCCGCCATCACTCTCTGAGCCTGCACTGCCATCGTCGGATCCACCCTCTTCCTCGTCGTCGTCGGCGATGAAGCCCTTCATCTCTTCCCTGTCGAGAGAGTACGAGATGAGAATAAAAGTCTGAAGAACAATGGACAACAAGTCTCCTCTCACCTGGCTCTTTCTTCATCGTCCTCTTCCTCGTCCTCGTCGGACGAGATGACGGTCTTGGCCTTCTTCTTCGACGGCGTGAGGCTCCGGCCGCCGGTCTCCCCATCATCCTCCGACCCCTCCTCGTCTCCTTCGCTCTCCAGAGCCTCGCGGTCGAGCAGATCGGCCATGTCGGAGAAGACTCTGACGGACGAACTCTCCTGGATCGCTGGAAACGTTCGTAGTTCACACTGCTCCCTTGAACTCTTTCAAAATTGTTGGCGTGGTGAGAAAAACCCGAAGAGAGGCAAGCTCACGCTCACGCAGCTGCTGTGCCCCGCAGTCGCTCGCAGCAGCGGGAGCAGGTCTGAGAGTCGTGGCTGAGACTCGCCTAGTGGTCTGCCGCGCGCAGAGTAACGCCGGGAAGGAGGACTAGGCTGAAGAGGAGCCGTCAGCACTTCGGCTTGAGCAGGCGTTGCCACGGAGCTGCCGTGGCGACGTTTCCGCGCTTTCTCTCCTCCGCATTGGTCCAAGTGCTCTTGCTGATCCGAGATGACAACTCAGTCATGAATGATGCTCGCTCTTGAAAAAGAAAGAGCGATTTCACAGTTTTTGCTCGCCACCATTTCCCATACATTGTAGCGACTTTTTTTTTCATGTCGGCCACAGCTGATCAGAGTATCTGGGATCTTTGGACTTCCAGCATCGCTGGTCCAAGCACGAAACTGCAAGATCTGAAATGCCAACGCTCGGGCCGCTGGCCCGAGAGGAAGGAGCGACCGCCTGAGGCCCGGCACGACATTTACTCGTTTGCCTCGCCAGGTGCAGTTGTCACAGTATAGAATAAGTTCTGCACTTCAGAGTATTCATGAGCTAAATGACAATGGTGTTTAAGCAATATGACCTTTCAACGGTTCTTCCTGATGTGGACAGGATGTAAATTGCCAGCCATTTGTTTTCCCCAGGGGAAAAGTATTTATGTCCTTGTATCATAGGTGTGCACTGGTAAGAGGACTGGACATGAGGAGTTGAGGAATGATTAGGACACAAGGTTAAGGTTAAATGTAAGGCATGTTATGGGGATCTGATGACAGATGAGGATACTCGTATTCATACTCACACGCAATGGTCAAATCTTATTGGTCCAAGCCAGTCTCTCCATGCTAAAAGAGTAGGAGGAGATGGAGGAGAGATGGAGAAGGTAGTGGTGTTGTCCCTCAAAGGATCCATGCAAGAATGCCGAATTCAATCCTCAGTCTTAATTATTGCTGCAAGTACAGGCCATTGATGACAGAAAAGGAAAAATCATCTCCACTTTTCTTCACCTCTTTCTTTCTCTCTCTCTATATCTTTGACTCTTTCTCTGTCTCTATTTCTATCTCTATATCTGTGTCTGTCTCTCTGTATGTTTCTCTCTATCTATCTATCTCTATATCTATGAATCTCTATATATCT
>JAAUXU010064559.1_pt1 | contig 36660 bp, 22 predicted proteins | sample 7278151 | NCBI WGS metagenome assembly JAAUXU01 (sample SAMN14350113, study PRJNA611818) | marine sediment metagenome | isolation source: surface marine sediment (1.8m) | place: French Polynesia: Moorea | collected 2018-08 | reverse complement strand
TGAGACAAAATGTCATGAGATGAACAAGTTGAGACAAAATGTCATGAGATGAACAAGTTGAGACAAAATGGCATGAGACGTTGAAATGAGGGATGGAATAATAAGGAACAAGCACGTGAAGACAAAATGCAATGAAAAATTAATCACAGTGAGAGTAATGTTAAACCGAAATTACACCATGGTAAATTGAAAGTTAATAACGACCTCTGCATTTGATAGTTCCCATATCAAAATTTCGACGTAGAGAGCCGGGGCCATAAATGTTTGAAGGGTGGATGGGTGTTGGCTGCCATCCTCTCAAGCGCCACGCCAGGTTTGGTCTCAACTCATTCCCCCAAAGAGTCTCTTCATATATTTGACGGGAATGAGTCTTGTATATGAATAGGTAAGACTCTGCGATGTTAGGGTAACATTGACATTGACAAATTTGTTCCATGTTTAGGTTAGATGTTGCCCGATACCCTTCCACTCGGTCAAGCAGTCTCGAAGGCATAATTCTAGAAGAAACAGACATATGCACTTCTCCTTGAGATGCATACTTGTGTACACTTTACCGCCAGATTTTACTTTGTTGTATAAGAAATGTTTCTTCGGGAAAAGTGCTGTTGCCAGGATTTAAGTTTGTCAACAATTGAAGTTGATCCACGGAAAATGACGTCCTGTGTTCAAGTTGGCTACGAGTATCTCTAGTAGTGCTGTACTTAAGTTTAAATAGTTCCAGTTCCCAATGGGATGTGATTCAAGTTCACCTGTGCCAACATCGGTGCGGTGGAGTGCCATTGTACGTACACAGTCCTCCAAAAAGACCAAAAGTGATCTTCCAGATACTTTGCTTCATTGGGACTAAGCCTAAAACAGAAGTGGTTGAATGAACGTTCCTTTCAAGTACACTGACTGTTGCACTCATTCTTGGCACTGTGATGAATAGGCCAGGCAAGACTATTTACTATCAGTTTATAATTTGTGTTGGCATTATAACTACGGAAAAATGAATGGAACTTCATGCAAAAGTTGTGAGTCTCCCCAACACTAATTACATCGACGCCGACGAGTGAGCTGAGAATATGTGCATCTTTTTTTCAGATTAAGAGAAAGCTTTGCTGGCCAATCAAAAATCATGGCGTCAGCAACATATGAGATGTGAAAAGCACACACCTGGAGGAGAGAGCCTTCAAAGCTCTCAGGCTCGACTGGCGGATGAGGACCCAACTCGTAGTCATCCCCTCAGGAAGGCAACAGTGTTGACAGCCAATACGTCCAGAAGGGAGCTGGAGCAGCCAAAGTTTTGTCGGTTAAGGAAAGAAAAAAGTTGACAGCCACATTGATCTCCTCAGGGACGACCTCCAGTCTGAACGAATGAGTTCCTCGAGGGTGCAGTGACAGCCGTCGGCAGTGATTTCCAATATGGATGAAAGACCAGGTGACAAAGATGGAAGATTTGTGGCTACGGAGGCCGTGGTGTGTGGCCGGCGACCAGTGCGCATTGCTGAGATTTAACCACCAAGAGTTGGGACAATTGCAGACATTCACTCAGACGCGGCCGCTCACGGGATCAAGACTAGCAACGATCTCGAGGTATCCGGGTCGCTCGCACTGCTCATGCAATGCAACAAGAAGTGCGAGCAAGACACTGCCAACTTCTTGACCGAGAGTCCCTTGGAAAGGTCCCCTGTGGAACGACGGTCTGGAAGGAGGCTTGGCATAACTCTGGAGGTGCTCATGTACCACTGGAGAACTTTGGTGCATCAGAAATGATCGCAGCTGTTGTGAAAAGGGCGAAAGTCCAGACACTGAGAGTGGCTCTTTCATCATCCTTAAGAATCCAAAATTCCTGCTCGAATGAATCCATCAATCACGGCAAAGTTTCAGTTCTGCCCCATTACCAACACGGACGCGCCAAGAAACTGACCAAGTAGGTGCTGGCCACGTCTGAAGCACATCAGAAAATACTTGAACTTTCTGCCTTGGTCTCTTCACCAATCAATTGCAGCACTGTCCTTCTGTTTAACTGACTGCCCAAGTGTGAGTTTTATCGCGTCAAAACGTGTTGACGTCATTCTATCTGAAGTTTGCACCTAAAATATCGTCGTTCTAAACAGGAGACACAAAACGTGCATGTGCGTTCTCCAGCCCGCTCCAGCTCCGGCGGAGTTAGGGATGAAGAAAATATAACGAGCAGCTTTGTCTTCTTCTCTGGGGTTACGTGTATTTTTGTTGTCGTTCTCGTGCGTACGTCGCGTGCCCAATAGGCCTTTTGGGGCCTGACGGCCTGACCAGATCTAACAACATTGTACAGCTGCAGCGGCGGCAGCTTCAATGCGTGTAAAATCAGCATCTAACGCACAATTGTTGGCAAGCAGTTCAGGTCCACTTTCGTTCCGAAGTACGACGAAAGATCTGGGCCTGAAAAAAAACGAGTCATTCGGAAAAATGCGTAGGATGAGCGCAGCTAGCAACAGCGTGCGGGTGTAGGCCTACGTAGGCCCATGAATGGGATGCAAACTGCATTTTCTGGCTTCTTCAGAAGCGAAGAAGAATTAGTCTGGCTTCGCACGCACGTGCACTCGTTGCTCTCTTTCTCTCTCCGCGTGTGTGCGGGCGTGAGTGCGAAAAAGCGCACCAGGGGCGGGCGGGGGTATTATGCAACCCCCGTTTCTTTATCCCGCGCCTGGTGTGACCGCGAAATCTACTTTGTTTAGTTTTTCTGGGAAAGTTGTTTCGTTCGGCACGAACATGGAGGAGAACGTCAGGGCCAGCAGCAGCAGCAGCCACAGCAGCAGCTACAGCCACGCCAGCAACAACTTTGGCAGCCTCCTGTCTGCGGCCATGGGTGGCATGACTTCACACGAGACCGATACATTGGAGAAATTACTCAGGGAAACCCAATTCTCTCTCTCCCTCTCTTTAGGAATTGTTTTTCCTGTAGAATGCATGAAAAAAATGGACCTCAAGAGAGCCTTAAATCCTCTCAGTGAGTGACTGAATGTGATATCTTTAAGAAAAAACAGACTTAAAGTGTAAAATGCGCCCCACAAGCTCATAGCAGAATTGAGGTAAGTTTTTTCTTTCCCACCAAGGTGGAAAAAGGTCATTTTGAGAATGCTAGAGATGGGGAGAAATTTTGCTGAAAAGTGAAGAATTCTCTGAGAGCGGCCATGGTGGCCACCAACGACCATCACTGACAACGTGCAGCAACACAGGGTGAGCTCAGAAGCGGGTGCGAGGTTGCCATTGCCATTTTCCTTTTTCTTCACCAGGCCCAACAACAACTATCCTCAGACTGAGCTGAAGGAGGATCTTTTTTGCCGGAAAAATGTTTGCGTGTCATCGTCGGCGGATGAGGGTAGATATATGTCAAGCATTGTCATGACTAGACTTTGGAAAGGAAACAAAGTGACAGGTTGAAAGTCAATTTTTGCGTCTTTAAAAACCTTCTTTGTCTTTCTTTAAGTCGGATTCTTCATTTTTGGGGATAAAACTTTAGAAAAGTCAAACAAAATTACCTACGAGTCGTTCCAGTCTGTCAACCCTAGCTGTTTCAGTGGCTCTGTGTTACTTCACAAATGCACTTTGCAAAAATGACACGTGGTTTTTGGCTTCGGCCAAAATTTTAAGATTTCACTAAAAAAATCCCAACAGGCCTATATATTATGCGCGCTTTTAAGTACAATATCATACAATATTTTGATTGTGTAGCGCCCATTTCTTGGTCTGGACTGGGCTACCAGGTGTGACTCACCCTGGAATGGATGCTGAGAATCTCCTCTAAAACCAAACGGATTTGAATCTCCTCTAAATCCATTCGGAGTTCAAGCACTCACTTGAACTTTAGGGGAGTGAAGTTTGCTGTAGTAGTTTTGCATCCATATTGTGAAGAAACCAGGAGTCCTAGAGCAAAAGTCCAAACAGGTCTGTTTTAGAGGAGCTTCTTAGCGTTCCACAGAGGGGTCAACCACTCTTGTAGAGCAATCTAGGCAAAACTTATTGCAGAAATAAAAAATGTGCACTGTGCAAGCTAAAAAACCCACCTGCATTTAAGTTGAAAGCGTGCACAGAACAAACAGAAACTCTCCAAGAAGCAACTGATTTCCAGGGTGCGATTGAAATGCGTGTGTACATAAACACCGCTAAATTTAGACCATTTCACTTCAAACCACCAGGAAAGCAACGTTTAGGAAATGAAAGATCTGAATGACTCTATTTTTCTTGTCGGACGTCGTAGAACGTCTATCTGCCCATGTCCTCACTAAATTGCAGAGCATTTGCTCCATTCGTATGTGAGATGTAACTGTTCAGAGCTTCAGACTCCCCACCCAACCAACATTTCTGCTCCTGCATTCGTCACATGTACTTTTAAATGTAAACTTAATGCAGAATTGTGATGTACAAGACGCGCCACCACTTTTGGGCAATTTTCTTTGTAAAAAGCTGCGTCTTATTAGGCCTAATTAATTAGGTTAGTTGAAATATGAGACATACTTACAGTTTATATAAGTTTTGCACATCGATCTGTCTCCTGTATAACCTGCATCGCAGTAGACCAGTTGTATCTCATTTTACTACCAAATGAAGCAAGCCGTTATAAGTAAGAGCTTGATAGGTTGTGAACTTCACTTTTTCTTGGTGTCGTAAGAAAGCTTTTGACCTCAAGTGGGTGGGTAAAATGAAGGATCCTCATCTCAAAAGCCACAAAAATCAGCACTGAAAGCTGCTCTTTTCTGTTTTTCAAGCCACTTTCTGGCATAGTAAAAAAATGGTCAGTAATGAAAGCAATGAAGAGAATTTACAGGCAATATGTTTTTCGTTCTCTCTGGGAATTTTTTTCGCAAGTTTCATGAATGAAGAACTTTGTCGACATTTTTCTTTCGAAGTCTAGTCGTGACTCATGACACTGAATATACATAGGTTATAAGAGGGTTTCCTAAATATGCAGATCACTTAGGGGAGGGAAGGCCCTGAAAAAGGCCTTTCGAGTAACCCCTTCCTCATGGGGAAGTGCGAACCCTATATAAACAAACAAACAACTTTGGGGGAGGGGAAAAAGTGCACTTTCCACTGCAATCAAGATTTAATTTTGCCGGGAAGGAATAAAGTGGACGAAATAAAATGAACGTTGGATGGCTAAATGCAATTTTGGCTTTGCTTATGATTGCTTTAGCTCTCCTCACTTGCACAAGGTGTTCTTTACCTAGCTTTCTAATGATGGGCGCTACTTCAGCTGCTTTCCAACATTGACGAGACATGTGCGACTGTACTATGATCAAGTTTGGGAGCAAGGAGAACATTTTTGAAAAAAAAAAGTATAAAAAATCCACCATTAAAAAGCGATACAGATCCATGTAGTAGATGCATATACAAGACTTTTAAGCATGAAAAGCAAAAAAATCCCCAAGAGAATCTAGAGTATTAATCTAGGGTCAAAATTTTGAGTAATAAATGAAAAATAGTTATTAAAAATGAAAGGCCTTCTCAACAATGGCAAGTAAAATTTTCACCTTAAGCCTCTCAAGTCAAACAAGACACAGGCAACTTCAAAAGGTTTTTTCCACTTTACTATAAAATGGTCAAAATTTTATTTATATAAACATACTTGGGGATACCATTGGCATATCATGGTGAGTGATATGACTTGATTCTAGAATGTAACGAAAATGGGCCCCCCAACTGCTCTCATGACTGAGATGGCGTAATACTCTAGATTCTCCTGGGAATTTTTCTGGTTTTCAAGCCTAAAGGTCTTGTATATGCATCTACTACATGGATCTGTATTGCTTTTTAATGGTGGATTCTTTTATACTTTTTTTTAACAAAACTGGGACTCGTGAGAGGCATCGTAATTAAATGGCAGAAAATTTCTCTTCAAAATAATTTACTCTGTTCTGGGTACTCCAGAACTTCCTAAAATGGGACGTCTCTCACCGCTGGATTTTTGCCCAGGAGAGGCATCTGAATTTATCAAAAATTGAATTGAGTAAGAAATAGAGATTCAGCACTAAACTCGAGAGGATTTTGTTGATTTAGTGATTAAAAAAAGGTTGCCTAAAGACATTCTAAAATGTCAGCACTAGTCACTGCTTCATTTTGGTGGCACCATCTTATTCTCTGTGCGTCTTCTATTGGGACATTAGAGTGCGAATGATTTTCCTTCTTGTCTTTGCAACCTCCTCTATATCATTGGGGGATCTTCACTTTGCTGCTTTATACAAGTCTGACCAAATTGCCGGGAAAGTTGTCTGTAGATATTTCTGTTGACACAACGGTGTCTCCCTGCATAGCAAAACCTACCCTTCACATGAGTTGGGCTTTTTAAGATAAATGCACACCTGTAAGGCAAGCCAAATTTGGGGCACCCTGTATGCTCTGAGAGACAATGCCAGGGATGACAGAGCACATTACGATCACTGGCAGAACACCACGTCTTCGTGTGTGGGAGGGAACTTGTAATTTTGACTTCTCCAACCATTTATGTTAAAGTGATAAAGAAGTGTTTTCCGCAAAAGGCAAGTCCGCAGCGCGCAAACGAGTTGACAACACAGTTTGCACAAATTAGGGGACTTAAAAGCGCCCCAACTTGAAGATGCCTTTTGTCAAAGTCGTCAGTCTCAGAGCCTCAGAAAGTCTTGTCTGTCGTCAGTACTGATCAAGTAGCTCTGGAGTCTTCCTCTAGGGTAGCGTTGCCAATCTTCCGTGGAGGGGTGGGTGGATGTGGGGGTACCCGAGGGTCGTTCTTGTTTGACAGCTGCAAAATGCAAAAGACGATGGTGGGTTTTTTTGCGAGAATGACGTTTGTAGTTAGACGACGCTTATTTGGTTCCTTTTTTTTGAGCAGTCATTTAACTTCACTGTGCCTTGAAGCATGTGGAGCCGGGTGAATTAGCTTCCTCTCGACTCTCGCCACGTCAAGTGCCGCTGGCACTGATGAAATGTGTACAACTTTGTCAGAAACCACAAGAACCTAAAGTACAGACGTTATACTAAACTAATGGGAAGATTCACTTTTAAAGCATAAGATTTCGTCTATTTAAACTGCTTTTAAAAAGAGATCATGAAACTGTGGAGTCCATAGGTGTTTTACTTGAAGCAAAGTGTTGTCCAAAAGACATTTCTAAGTCACTGCGCATTCAGTCATTTCTTTTAACATGCTGCATTCCCACACTGACGGGTACAAGAGGTACGAGAGCAACAAGCCCAAGAGTGACAGTGACGTTGAGGGTGAGAACTGCTGCAATTACACGACAATGGTCACTTTTGTTAAATGTGCCCACCTTGGGCATTGATGCCATGCTGCACCCTGTCCCACGCAGCCTCCTGTGTCTTACAGACATACTCAGGTGTGAGGATCTCGTCCCAGTCATTCTTGACCCGAGCCACAAGGTCCTCCCGATTCTGAGACTCGTCCACAGCCCCGGCCAACTCCCTTCCCACCCAGGACTGAGATGTTCAGGGGAGTTGCAGCCAGTGCTGGCAGGAAATCTTGTGTCCTTGAGCCAGAAGGCGTTGGGAACCAGCTTTTCACGCTGTCATTGCGGGTTAGTCAGCAGTCCATGGCAGTGTAGGAAAAGGATCTGAGAACTTTCTGCAACTAGCAGGGAGCACTGGGTACTGGGCTTTCCAAGCACAGTTGGCTGAAGCAGATTTCAATGGTCGTAACTGACAACCTAGCAAATAGTGCAAAGGACACAAGGAAAGACTGATAAAGGTGGCAAAGGACAGAAGTGGCAACATTGCTCTACAGCAGTAATTGGTCATATCCAAATTTATTTTATTGTTTCTTTAACACTAAAACTTTCAGTCAGTGACTAACTGCACTTAGCACTTAAAGCTTGGAACAGACTTGATACAACATGACCAAGTACCCTAGCGGAGGGGGCGGGGGTAGGGGAGGGAGTGATCTGTGCATCTTGGTGTACTAATAAGTATTCTACAATCAAACTGACCCTTGACATTTCCTAGAAATGAGTCCCACTTGCTCAGAGAGTGAATATTCTGACAACACTTTCCAACAGCCAGTGATTTGGCCCCAGGAGATGAATGCTGGTTGTCCATCATCCTCAGCTCAGCAATGCCAAGACGAAAAGTACTGGGAAAGGAGGAGGAAGAATAACCTGGCTGCCAAGAAGAGCAGAGACACCAGGAGGATCAGGGAAAACCAACTTAGAGTGAAGGTGAAGGGAGAGAGAACGAACTAAATCTCTCACATCGTAGCCCTAGATAACCTACCCTAACTTTAGTGAGGCTAACCCTCATAATAAGGCTGAATTTATCGCCACCTTGCAGTTCAGATCACTAAATTTGGGGCGAACAAAGAAGGACTTCAAGTCCTTGACCTAAAATTCTGAGGTCGACCTGCAAGCTAACCTAAAGTTTGGTAGGCTAATCTTCTAAAACTTGATGTCAGGCGACGTGAAAGGACTGAATTCGTCTCGTCCTTGTAGGTCCTCTGCCTGGAAAACGCCAACCAGGTGCTGAAGAGGCAAGTGGCGGCCGAAAGGGAGGCCAACCACGCACTGAGGCAGAAAATCAAAGACATTGAAGCTTCGTGCCAGCAACCCAAATAGGATGGACTATTCTGTTCCAGTCGCTACCCGGCAGCTTGCCATGCTGAGTACTAACTCTGCCCTGTGCCTAGAAAGGCCTTGTCATTGAGGAACTGAACGACTAATGACGTAATAGAAAAAAAAGTTGTCGTCAATCGAGGTTTCGTGGAAATTTATTGCGAAACTTTCGTGCAGCTCTATTGAGTTCCTGCACAGGTACGAACAGTACTGTATGTGGCCACATACGTATGCTGTATAGAATACACGTGCCTGCCATAAGTACATGCAGAGCGAGGTGCTGCAGTCAATTTCGAGAATGTCAGATCGTCGCACTGTCAAATAAGACGAAAATTGCAATGTTGCCCGCAAAAATTGACTGCAAACTATGTAGGAAATGCATGCTCAATTGCACTAGTTAAATGTCATATCCTAATAATTAGACCTCGGAATATTACGTGAAGATTGGTAACAGTATAAGTGAAAAAAAAAATTGCATCCTTCAAAATTTTATCGATTTACGGTGATAAATAATGAATCTTAAGCGAAGGCGCAGAAGTTGGCAAACGACTTAACGCAGTGGGTAAAACATTCATTTTCATCCCAAGGTGATTTTCATCACCTGAGCTAAAGGTGCTCTTTGTCATCTTCACCTGAAGGAGGTCCGATTAAGTCAGGATAGGACGAAAATCAATGTTTTGCCAGTTACGTCAAGTCGTCAGTCCACGTCTTTGACTGAATTTATCGCCACCTTGCAGTTCAGATCACTAAATTTGGGGCGAACAAAGAAGGACTTCAAGTCCTTGACCTAAAATTCTGAGGTCGACCCGCAACAATGAGTGAAATGCGACCATCAGTGGTATCGCTCAATCAAAGAAAGTCTTTCGGACACAACCACACTGTATTGCATTGAAAAGCCAGTGACTACAGGATTGAAGGCGTCCTGCAGGACTCAGGTACGACTAAATAATTAAGCGTCTTCCTGGGGTGAACGCGGGGAGACAACGATTGTTGTCTGTCTGTCTCTCCCCCCCCCCTTTTGCTTCCTTCCTGCGTTCGATCCCTGTTTCCGCTCGGCCGCGGGAGCAGCAACGGCAGCAACGGGCGAGCGCGCGGAGAAACGCGGCTGAAAACTGGAGCGGCAACAGCAACGGTCTCGGCAGTTGCGTGAGCGGCGCTGGACGTGACGGTGACGACGGTGGCGACTATGTGGACGGGCCTGCGGTCGGCGTCGCCGTCCTACTCATTTTCAAGTGTGAGAAAGTAGCAAACTTTTCGAGGGTTTTTTTTTTTTTTCAAGGAAATCGCCCTTAAAAACAAAAAAAGAGGTTGAATCTGTGAGAAATTTGCACACAGGCAGCATCCCACAGTGGTGGCGTTTTCAGTTCACACGAGAAGAGAGGAGGAGGAGGAAGGAGAAGAAGGTTTTGCTCCACTTCTTGGTTGGGATCCTCATGGAGTGCTTGGTTGGTGGCCTTTACGAATTAGGAAGTGATGTTGGCACTGCCAAAGTGCTGATGCTTCCTCCAGTAGTGCAGAGGAGCAGCACAGAGGCAACATCGAGACATCGTTTTTGCACGGGGAAGCCGAAAATGCAGGTGCTGAAGAAGAGAAGACGAGACTCGGTGACGTCGGAGACCAGGCACAGGACAGAGGAGCGGCGTAGAAACTTGTGCAGCGTCCTCGTCGTCATTGTGCTGTTACCGCTCGTCAGTGCCAAGAGTAACCAACGTCATAATAACAGTAATAATCGGCCGCCAAAATTTGTTCTTGACGACCTCGAAGATGGTGTCGGGGGAGGGGGAGGCGGAAGGGGAGGTGGAGACGGTGGCGGAGACATCGTCGTACGTCTCAAAGAGGGGGCGGCCACGCCACCCGGGTCGAGAATTTTGCGGCTGCGTGCCTTCGACCCGGATGGCGATCACCTCACCTTCGGCGTATTGGGTGACCGCGGGTCGGACGGGTTCCTGCGCATCGAAAACCATCCAGACGGAGACAAGGCCGACGTCTTCCTGAACCGCGTTCTCGACGCTGAGACGCAATCCGAGTTCCAAGCCGTGCTAACCCTGACCGACGGTCGGTTAGGCCAGGGTAACTTCATCACTCGCTCTCTGCTGCTCCTCGTGGAGGACGACAACGACAATGCGCCCGTCTTCTTGCCCTTCCCGTCGGCCGTGTCGGAGCGTGAGCACTCCACCACCTTCCCCAAGGTACTGCTCACCCTCAAGGCCACCGATAGAGATCGGGGCATCTTTGGCCAGGTCGTGTACTCCTTGCTCAGCGACGACGGCGGCCCTTTCACAGTGCGCACCACCTCGGACGGCCGAGGCCTCGTCTCCGTGGTGGGGGAGCTGGACTACGAAAAGAAATCCGTGTACGAGCTCGTGGTCGTGGCCAGCGATCAGGCGGGTTTAGGAGGAGGAAGCAGAGTCAACAGCGCCACCGCAGCCATCCTCATCAAGGTCTTAGACGTGTCTGACCGTCCGCCCGAGTTCGTGTCTGCACCGCCGGTCACCAGGGTGCCTGAGGACGTGGAGAGATATTCAGAGGTGAGACGCACATTTTGCATTTGTCATCTTCTGGGTTTTTTTGCACACACGGTGAACTAAAAACGCGTTTGCTGCTTCGTTGGTTTAGAGAGATAGAGAGATTGCTGTGGCGAGAAAATTATAGCAAGTCTAAGGGTGCGGTTGAAAACGAGCCCATTAAACCATATACTTTTGTGCCGCGTCCTAACAGCAACTTTTACCCTGTATTTTTGGAAAGGGTCAAAAACTTTCTGCGCATTGACTGTGTTTAACGCTGCTCTGACAGTCTGAATTGCCACTGTAGCCCAGGACTTTCTTGATATTACGTGCATGACTACACGTACATTACTCTACTAGCGATTTCTCCTGCTGAATAGCGTTCCTAGATAGAGCAAGATGACGTAGCAGAATCTTGACGCCAACTCTTCTTTTTCTTTTCTTTCTACTTAATGTATGAAAGTGTAGCAGAAAACAGGAGGAGAATATAGAGCAGAGTCGTCGTTCACAGAATTGAGACACTTATATGCATGGAGAAAACCACAAATCCTAGTGAAATTTTCGCCAAAACACGTTGTACGTAGAGAGTAAGTGTATTTTTCTTTTTTTTTTTGCTAAAGATGCTTCGTTGGACTGTAGAGACTAAAAATGTCCAATCTGGAGTGATAGTAGAGGGTCCAGGTCTCACCCTTGGGTGACTACGAATAGAAAAATACAATAGTTAACGTTCGTTGCATTCACCTTTATTGACTCACATCTGAGGGTCTTAGAGGCGAACTTGAATGAGTCAGCAAGTACTGATGAAGTCTCTCTGATACGGTGTCTGCTCAACTAGGAACGCCTATAACAAGTACTTGATATAGGTGTCCACGGCTCAGCTCACAGCCTACAACTGCGTACGAGGTAAAGCAGCCTTATTCCAAGTGATGCGTGGACATCTAATGGAGTCACGTAGCAAAAATCGATGAAAGTGAAAACTTTGCAGCAGTGAACAAACTTTCGTTTTCACGCCTCAACTTGGACGGCTTGACGAAGATGCTGGAGCTGCTCGTGTAGGTACGCAAAACGCGTACGCACACTGCCGACGAGGGGGAAGTGGGCATGATCCCTTTTGAATTTTCCCGCCAAAGAGATTTATCATTCAAGTTCACTATGTTTTTTCTGAAGGAGCCAAAATGTTTACAAGTCAGGTTTTCCCCTCCCTCTCCACGCTCAGGTTCTTCGTGTCCGTGCCGTTGATGGCGACCGCGGCGTCGGCCGCCCTATTGTCTACTCCCTCTTCTCCGGCCCCACGGACTTGTTCGCCATCAACTCCGACTCTGGCGTCGTATACACCCAGACCGATCTCGACCGGGAGAGCCCACGCTCCAGCAACGGAGCCTTCATCCTGGGCGTCAGGGCGAGGGAGGTGGGCGGCAGCGACCAAGACGAGGCGACGATCGAAGTTACCGTCATTCTAGAGGTGAGTCCATTAAACCTTAATGAGAGCTTCGTCGTCGTCGACGCCGTCGTTGTCTTCACCTCTCGCTCTGCACACGCACCTGTAATTGGGGGGTCATTAGCAAAAAGGTGCTCATGGCCGACGTCTTCTCTATCCGGGAAATCACGTCGCGTGACGAGTGAAATTGTTGCCGCCTCCGTCAATTGGAGCTGGGAATGGTTTGAGCAAACACAAAAAGCCCTGACGGAGGAGGGAGAAAGTTGAACGTTTTCTCCATCCTACAGGACGTGAATGACGAGACGCCGACCTTCGCCAGCCCGAGCTACACATGCGAGATCGGGGAGAACGCGCCCAAAGGCACACCGCTCACATTCCTGGGCGAAAGCAGCCCCCCCGAGGTCCGGGATCACGACTTGGGGAGCAACGGAACCTTTCGACTCTTCATCGAGCAGGACGACGGAATGTTTGAGGTGAGATCATCCTCAGTGACAGCAGCGTCGTCATGGAGCGTGATGTCTTCCCCCTCTTTGTTCAAGGTGTCGCCCTCCGAGGGAATCAATGACGCCCGCTTCCTACTCCGGGTCAAGGATCCGTCGCTCCTGGACTATGAACGACTCCGTCTAGTCAACTTCACCCTTGTGGCCAAGGAAATCTCGACCAGCAGGTTGAATCGCGCCGTCATCACCGTGCACGTGCGCGATCAAAACGACAACGCGCCCGAGTTTTCCCAGCATCGCTACGAGGTCGAAGTGTCCGAGGACGTCTCTGCTGGCGCCACTCTGGCCTGGGTCAGGGCCACGGACCGCGACTCCGGCGTCTTCGGCACGGACGGCGTGCGCTACACAAGACTAAGTGGCCCCTCAGCCTCCTTGCTACATCTAGATGAGAGAACGGGTGAGTGACAAATAGAGGAAACCGCGTAATGCCTCCGTACGAGCCTCTGGCGCTACTAAGAGAGGAGCTTTTAAGGTCGTTTCTGTTCTCGCTGGCCGTGAATCCCAATGGTCGCTAAACACGCTATTACCCCTCAACATGACGCACACAAACACGCAGTCATTGCTCAGAAAATTGCCAGTACTTAGCTTAATTTACATACAAGTCTTTACTGCAGATGTCACTTCGTATTGCGCAGCGAAATTGCCGCGAAGCAGGCTTGTAAAGCGATTACGTTATTATGATTGTTATAGAGCTGATTTCTAGACATGATCAGGTTTTGTTGTGCATTTTTTTAATCCTCAAGAAGACCAATATCTTAAGTTTAGTAACAGCATCGACATAAAAATGTACTACAATCGTGTCAGGTATTGTGAGCGTGGCCTCCACCATCTCCCAGCCTTTCGATCGTGAAGCCTCCGATCTCCACTACCTCACGGTCGAAGCTCGTGACGACCTCGGCAGGGGCAACCGTCAAACTGTCGAACTCTTGCTACGCATCACCGACGTCAACGACCAGGCCCCAGTCTTCAGACAGGAGGTGTACGAGACTTTCCTCGTGGAGAACTCGGCCGACTTCGCTTCGCCTCTGGTCCTGGAGGCTGACGACGCAGACGAAGAAGGGTCGGACGCCGCCCACGTTCGCTACTTCATCGCCAGCAGCTCAGGAGCGGCAGAAGCAAATTTCTCCATCGACGCCAACTCGGGCAGGCTGAGGCCCAACGGTCCTGTGGATTACGAGAGAATGAGCGCAGTCGACGGAGGTGAAGAGCGACTCTTCCGCCTGTTCGTGCGCGCCAGAGATCAGGGGAATCCCTCGCTGTTCAGCGACGTCACCGTCAACATCTTCGTCTTGGACGAAAACGATCACTCTCCTGTGTTTGAGCGCACCTTGTACGAGGTCTCAGTGGATGAAGACTTGGAGGGCGGAACGCCGATCATCCAGGCATGAACAGTCAATGTACAGTAAATACGAGAAGCGTCAAAAAGTGATAAAAATTCCTTTTTTGCTGCTGTTTTAAGGTCAGCGCCAATGATGGGGATGGCAGCTCGCCCAACAACCTCGTCAATTACCGCATCCAGTCCGGTGCGAGGGACAAGTTCGTGGTGGACCCGGATACAGGGATCATCTCAGTCTCACGTGGCGCCTCCCTCGACCCCGATATGGCCACCAATTCTGTCGACACTTCAAAGAGCTTCTTCATGCTGGAGATGCTAGCGTTGGACGGGGGCCTGGGCAGCAAGCGCCGCTCAAGCACCACACTTGTCAATATCACTGTCATTGATGTAAACAATAAGCCTCCCATCTTCCGTCACATGGCCCCGGTCACCGTGAAGGAGAACGTTCACACCGGCCATCTGTTGGGAACATTAGAGGCGAGTGACCTCGACTCCAGTGCGGAGCTTCGCTTCTCCATCGACTTTGCATCCTCTGAGGCCTTCGACGAGACCGGCCTGCTGCTTTCGGCCGCGGAGGCCAGCTTGGGCAGACTGTTTGAAGTAGATCCAGCCAGTGGAGACATGCGGGTTGTCGGCGCCATTGACCGAGAGAAGGTAGAAAAGGTCAAACTTGCTGTGATGGTGGAAGACATTAAAGCCAAGAACGAGAGACAAGTGGCCTCGTCCGTGTTTGTAGTGAACATCGGCGACGTGAACGACAACAGCCCGGTGTTCAGGCGAGAAGTATATTTGGCTTCCGTGATGGAGAACTCTGCACGTGGGACGCACATCGTGCGCGTACACGCGTCCGACGTCGACAAGAACAGGACGGTCACTTACTCGTTGGAAAGCGCAAACTCTCTGCTGCAGCTGGATCCAGACACCGGAGAGCTGCTGGTTGGTGGCGAGAACATCGACGCGGAGTTGGTGAACTGGCTGAACGTGACAGTCAGAGCTACCGACTCTGGACGTCCGCCAAGGTCTAGTTTCGCTGAAGTGTCTGTAAGAGTTCTTGACGAGAACGATAACGGGCCAGTGTTTGACCGAGAAGCTATCGTAGTGAAGGTGTCCGAAGCTACCTCAGTGGGCACGGTGATAGCGCGCATTCACGCCAGCGACGCAGATCGCGGTGAGTTCGGAAAAGTGAAGTACTTCCTGGGCAATCATCGAAGAACAGAGGAAGACGACGGAGATAATGATGATAGCCATGTCCTAGTGCCCTTCGCCATTGATCCAGACTCTGGCGAGCTCAGCCTTTCTCAGAACCTTGACCGGGAGAGACGTTCCAGCTATAGTCTCTTGATTGAGGCCTACGACAACTACCAATTCGGCTTCGCCACCGGCTCCTCCCGCCGAGCCTTCGCGCAGGTGAGCGTGACTGTACAGGACGAGAACGACGAGGCGCCGATATTCGAGAAGTCCAGCAAGTCTAAAGGCTGTTCAGCCTTGGTGAGCGAGTTCCACGAGCCCATAGAGCCCGTGTTGACGTTGAGAGCCAACGACGCAGACGATCCCAACACAGACAACGGCCGCGTCTTCTTCGAGATCGTCTCCGGCAACGAGTTGGGACTCTTTCGCATAGAACAGCGGAGGAGGGTGAACAGGAATGGCTCGAGGGGGACCAGACAGGACAATGAGGCTGATCTCTTTCCCGCCAGACACCTCAAGGGCTTCTACGGGAACTACACGCTGGTGATGGAGGCGCGCGACAAAGGCTTTCCACCCAACTTTGCCCGAGCCAACTTTGTCATATGCGTTCAGGTAAGTGGAGTTCAGCCAACGGTCGATGTCGATACCTTCAACGGTGGCGGATATCGCACAGGAAGGAAGTATAACAGGAAGGAAGGAAGGTGGGGCGTGTGGCTTGTCCCAAGTACCACAGGTAGTGAGACAGGTGTTGTTTTTCCCCGGCCAAATTGACATTGTATCTTCTGCAGTTGATGATAGAGGAGGGGAGAGAGGAAGTGATACCTTCATAGAAACGTCTGTGACTCACGCGATCGTTTTCTTCCCCTTGTCCACCCTCCCCGTTTTGGGGTGCGCTTTTCTCCCCCATTCACCCCCCTCCCCCTTGTCGGATGAATACTCGATTGGCGCATTCGACTACTGCTCTGCGTCATCGTAATGGCTGTAAAACGTTGCTGGTCTGACTCTTGCACGCAATGTCTCTGCAATCATTCGACGAATCCCAATCTTGTTATGTTCATAGGACTTCAACGACAACCCCCCGCGATTTGTCAGCCCTCCCAGCAACTACACCATTCGCGTCCTGGAGAACGCCACAGTGGGCAGCCAGGTTGTGGCGGTGAGAGCGGTGGACGACGATGTGGGTGTCAACGGCGACGTCCGCTATAGGATCATCGCCGATAGGAATGACTTCTTTGACGTGGACTCCGTCAGTGGCATTGTAACACTTGCCCGGCCGCTGGATCGTGAGAGACAGCGCGTGCATGAGCTTCGTGTGGAGGCATTCGACCTAGGCGAGCCGACGCCTCTAGCCACCGATCTCGACCTGGTCGTCTACGTCTCTGACGTTAATGACCACTCGCCGCAGTTTCTCATCGACGAGTTTGAGGCCAGCTTCACCGAACACAAGCCGCCAGGTGCAGAGAGAGTCCTGCTCGTGGGCACCGTGGATCGCGACCACGAGGACGATTTCATAGATCTAGATGTTTGCTACTTTATTGTGGATGGGAATGATGAGAGACTTTTTGAAGTCCTTCCCCGCGAGCATGAACTCCTTTTTAACCGGGAGTTGGATCGCGAGGAGCGGTCAGAGTACACGCTCACCGTCAAGGCCACCGAGGAGTGCCTTTCCCCGCCTCCTGCACGCCAGCGATTTAGGTCCAATGATGACAGCCTCTTACTGGTTCGCGTGTCAGTGGTCGATATCGATGACAACAGCCCTCGATTTTCAAAGGACGTCTTCACTGGGGGCATTTCCACCGACGCCGAGTTCGGCGCCGCGTTCATGAGAGTCTTGGCCACCGACGACGACGTGGGCGAGAATGCAAGACTATCGTTCTCCGTCAGAGGCAACATCGAGGCCTCCGACGAATCGGAGGGGCTGGAGAACATACAGGAGCCTCCCTTCCTTGTAAACTCCTCCACGGGCGACGTCTTGCTCAACTTCGACCCACAGCGAGGGATGAAGGGCTACTTTTCGTTCGAGGTCATAGCGTCGGATCTGGCGGGACATATGGATGAAGCTAAAGTGTTGATCTATCTCTTGCGCGAGGACCAACGCGTCAAGTTCGTGATGCGCGCGCAGCCTGGGGAGATTCGACCTCGGATTGGGCGCTTCTTGCGCGCACTTGCTGCCGCTACCGACGCCGTCGTCAGTGCAGACGCCTTTCGCGTTCATCATGTAGAAGGGAGAAGCGGTGACGGCGCGGTCGACAAAACGAAGACTGACGTATTGCTGCATTTCGTCGATCCCAGGGATAACACTGTGATGGAGGTGGAGGACGTGCTCAGGCTTATTGACTACCGCATTGAGGAACTGGTAGACATCTTTAAAGAATTCAACGTCATCGACACTGAGGGCGCCACGGAGGGCTCAGCAGCCTTGAGGGCTGGTCCTGGAGGAGCAGATCACGGCGCACTCGTCTTCTGGCTTGCTGGCGCTTGCGCCTTTCTGTTGCTGCTCCTAGTGCTTCTGTCGTGTTTACTGGCGCATACTCGGAGAAAATATCTGCGCCGATTGCGCGCCGCCACCACCGATGCGTACAGCGACCCCAATAACGCCGTCGTCGCTGCTGCCAACGCCGACACTTCGCTCAACAAGCGTCAATTTGTGCCCAACACGAACCGTCACGCGTCCGAAGGCTCTAACCCCATTTGGATGACCGGGGTCGCCTACGACAACTTGGCTGCCTCAGATGACGACGACGGCGACGAGGACGACGAGGACGTCCTACGTCAGGCTGCGGCCAGCAGCGGGGCCCAGTATGAAGTCGGGGATTCTCTCGACGCAAACGTTCTCAATGATTACAGCCACCACAGCACGATTCGGGTAGGATCAAAGCTGGACGGATCAGCAGCCTCGTCATCATCTGGACTCGGGTCTGGAGCTTCCAGGTTGAACGACCTCTCCAGGGGAGGCCCCAACGGCATTTACAGCAAGAGCAGAAGCATCTCAGCCCTCTTTCCTTCTCAAATGCCTCCTGTGGACAAGCTGGGCTGCGACCGCCACTACGGCAGCACAACCTACGACGAGGAAAACGTCCCTAGGACTGAACTGTGAACAATCTAGTCATGTTTCTTTGCATCTTTTTTAACAGGTCTCATGAAATACTACTACATTCCTCAAAGGACGTGCAAAGTGTATTTCGGCCTTTTCAATAATTCAGAAAGGTTCAGCGCCTTTGGGGGGGGAGAATTACGCAATAATCGATGGCATTTTGAATATTTCTACGTATAAAAATCAATAGAGATTGCTACAACTGTGCTGAAGAATGCGACACAAAAAGAATTCCTTTCAGAAGTGCCAGGAGAGTATCTGGAGAATGAAGAGAGAAAAGAAATGACAAAGACGAAGGAAATAGACCTGGTAGCGGAGGTCACTGAAACAGAACGGGACAAGTGGCGTACTGTACGTATTTATTATACTGTATGCGGGAGTCTGTCTTGTACAATGTGTTGCTCCCTCCGCCGTCACGCCTTGATGCTCCTGTTGGTGCTGCTGCGGTCTCCTCCACCTCCTGCCTGCTCGCAAACACCTCCGTACAGAGCTTGCGCGGACGTGCAGAGGTCGACGTTGTCACTGACGTCGCCGTCGTCGTTGTCGTCGCCGAGGAACCGCTAACTCGTTTGAATGATGATCGGAGGGACGGGAAAACCATTTCCGTTTGCTTCCTTGTATCAGCTCCTATCGACGCCGCCGCCCAAATCGTGCAGTTAAAAAAATCTAATCTATCTCCAGCTTCTTCTCTGGCAGAGCAGAAAGTTTTATCTGACACACGCTTCCTTTCTCGGAAATGTCTGCAGGATACGTGCAATCTCACCTCAAAATCTCAAAAATATCAAAATTTTCAGATGGAACCATTGCTGATCGGAAAAGTTGATTTTCACCAATGACAGATGTTTTGAGCATTTATTTCCTCAGGTGCGTTGAAAGTCTTTCCTCTTGGTGGCCGAAAACAGATTATTGTGCAGCTATTTAGCACATGACACCTCTCAATAGCATGTGTGTCAGTGCATGTCAGCTGTGTCATGCACCTGAAAGAAAGACACTCCCTCCCTTCTTTGATACTCAATTACTGACCGTGCATGCCTGTTGGCATATTGATTATTGTCACTAAATGCTACAGATTGTTCAGCATTGTTGACTCGTAAGTTAAGTCCGCACAATAGTAAGTCTGTCCTGTCATCATTGTAGCCCAGATGGCCCTCTAGATTTGGTTGTAGACTGTTTCTTTTTTGCTCCTCGCTGCAGCTAACAGACATGAGTGTTTAATAACTTTAATAGGTCACCTTTTGGCCGTGGAACAAAACTAAGTGGTGTGGAACTTTCCTGCCAAGTGATTTCTCAGTCTACACGTACACATACGAACAATCAGTTATGGCATTAGATTTGCACTAGTGACTAGTCAAGTTAGTTGTGTGAAGGATCGTTTTGAAGCACAAGAATCCTTTATGATTATCGGCTATACAACTTACGGCCACAAAGGTTGAATAAGAGTGCTGAATGGATTTGCTGGCGCAGACTTCACTGATGCATTTGATTAAATGTCCAACGGAATCAGTTTTGATGCGTGAAAAATCTTTCTCTTTTCCTGATCATACTGCAATTGAGATAGGGATTTCTTTTAACCCCATCTCTGCTATGCGATAAAACGGACATAAGAATCACGCTAGAACTAGTGAAATTGATCCTTGTGTCAGTCAACACACACTGCTGTGAATTTAGGTTACTTGTTGCCCAAAGTTCAGCGTCAAGTCAAATCCATATCTGTTTTATCGTGTACCAGGTATACTAATGGTGAGTCAAAATGCCTTGCACTTTGAGCATACCAGCAATATTTATGATGCTTTGGCACCCTCATAAAATTCAGTTATGATCGTTTTCAGGATTCCAAAGATGTCCGGAATGCACAGACACTTGCGTTTAACAACTTCTTGAGCTAGTTTCATAGTAGACAGCTGCATCAGGCATACAAGGAGTGGTTTTGCGGGAAGAAAGTGGAAAATGGTTTGAGTCACACCTTCTACATGTTCTTCTGCATTGTACGCACATTTTGCTGATCTTAACAACACAGTGTGGGCGTGCAAATGAGAGATTTATCATGACAAAAAGATTTCACAGTACGATATGTGATGAAAAACACTGCTAACACGGCAACGTTGAACAAAGAAGTCTGCTAGATGTCGCATCGATCAATTGCCATTTGACCTCAATCCCAGACAGCCGAAGAAGCAAAACGAAAATCCCTATGATAGATGAAGCAAAACTGAATGTTGCGTCTGGGTTCCGTTCTCGAGTGGGAACTCTCTGTGCTCAACCAGCTTAGTTCGAGTACAGATTGCATGGGAGACCCGGAGTGCATGGTGAGCAAGAAGTACGCGGCCAGCATGAAGTGCGCGGGCGAAGCGTAAGACGACAGAAATGGTGCTTCATGGAATTCGAGGGGGCTACGTCTGCAAGAGCTACATCTGGGAGAGCTGCAGCAAGGACAGCTGCGCCTGGAAATGCCAGCACAAAGTGCGTGGAGGGCAGTCGCAGCCACGACTTCGGGGACGGACACAAGGCTTTTTGCCACACTTTCCGCTCAGAAAAGATGGCCACGGCTTTTAACTATGCGAGGTGAAACGCCGGACACTTCTGCAAATGCTTAATAAATACTGCGCAATCTCATAAAAAAGGTTGCGTGATCGTCGATGGTGGCTTTCCGCGCTCGCTTTCACGGATATTCAACTCACCAGAGTCTCGGGCCTTCGGAGCTGCTTGTGGACTGATTCAACGTATGCGCAGTTATTTTCCGGTCAATTCCGACAGATTTTTCAGATTGGATATAAGTTTGCGAATGCCGTGAATACAACTGCCGGATGAACCAAAAGGACACTACATTGTTATTCCACCATCGCCGGAATTTCAAGTGAAGCAAACAAGCATTTTAGGTCCTTCTCATGGATTATATTCCTTCCAAAATAAGTGAAAAGTGACTTGTGACTTTAGATATGTAGCGATTGAAACAAGAGCACAAATCACAGTAGACATTACACCTCAGCTCTTTGGCATTCAGCGTTCCATGTGAAACTGTACACTCAGGACTCATCACCAGAATCGATACAGAAATTAGCAAAACTTGACGCCCAAAGTAACATAGGTTGAAGGTTGAATGTTTTCACTATCCATGGCAACACTTAAATCCACCTCACAACCGTGCAAGGCAGATCGAAAATAACACTACAATGCAGAGTTTGATGTGGATCCCCCAGTTAGCTTAACACTGAGGTCAGCGTTAAGCTACCTCTGAGTTGGATCTTTAAAAGGACGCTACAAAAAAGGCCGATGTTTGCCTAAAAGTCAAAACATCGATAAGATGTTACACTCGACATCTTCAAGGATCTCTTAGTTGTGGTTTTGTCGACTTTCCCAACATCAAGAGCTGCTGGCACAAATGCCAAATTTGTGTTATTTATACACACTGTGCATGTTTGCAGACCAAAATCTATCGCTGTCACCCTGTCTGCCTCTCTGCGTGCGTGTGCGTGCGTGCGTGAGAGAGAGAGAGATCATTAGAAATGTTATATCTCAAGTGTATGACTTTTTCTGCTCTGTCCTTTGCGTGTTACCAAGCTTCTCTCCCCTCCTTTTCCATCCTCTCTCTCCTTTGTCAGTCCCCTTTGCTTTCCTCTGTTGCGGAATGATTGAGAAAGAAGTCAGTGGTGTCGAGGAAGCCGTCAAGCTCACAGCTCTGCAAATGTGGCTGAACAGATTTTAGTGGCACTCACTCAATATTGGTGCAGGTTGACAAGCAGAGCCAAGGGGGAGCTGACATGACAACATGACTTGTTGTCAGTGGCCAACGTCACTCTTGGTCTTCTTGGTGCTGCTGCCAAACAGAGGTGAGTTCCAGAATTGTTCGTTCAACGTCTTGACCAATTTCCTACGGCAACATTGCATTGGAGAAGTGCAGAGCGTCGGACCCTCGGCCAGAAAAAAGGTTTTAGCTTGTGAATTGAAGTCAGAGTAGTATCTGTTGACGACGACTGGTGTTTGGTGGTAACGCTGAGTGAAGCAGTGACATCAGAGCAAGGAGGTGAAGACTGTGGCTGCGGAGAAAAAGGTCAAGCACCGGAGAGACAGATGACAGTGTCGATCGCCTTGAACGTGTCATGTTTTAGGGTCGCTGCACGCACATGCACATCTTCACTGTTGTGCCGTCCTCACACAGAATGTTCAGCGGACTGTGCGCACATCCCAACATATGTTACTGACTCGGGGTTCACTCCACCAGTTATCGATCATTGCACGATCAACCACAGAGACAGAGCTCTGTTTTCTACCTTCATTGGCTCCTCCGTCAATTTTTTGTCGCTAGCCCATGTTTTTTGTGTGAGGAAACACCGGCATAGAGACATTTCCAAACTTGCTCAGTGTCGAACCAGCAGACGCCGATTGCGAGAACAGCCTCTTCGACGGGTATTTCGGAGCGATTAAGTTATGTAGGAACACTGCCCAGGGTTGCCACTTGACGCCCCCACTTCCAGTCACTCCCTACAAAAAAACCAGGACGTTACTAGGCCGAACCCTACTAATATTTTCACCTTTTGCTTCTTGATCAGTGTTGTGTTGCTGGTCCTACATGACTGAGAGAACATTCAGCATTGGCATTCAGGACTAAATAACCAACAGCTGACTTCGTTGGAGGCATTGACGGACTTTTCGCCTCGGTGTCGTCGTGAGTCAACTGGAGAAGTCCTCAGCTCCAGGCTTGAACACCTTCCTCCAGAAGTAAGGTGTGAGGCCTGAGCAGTGAGGGCCAGGGCAGCATCCTGTTTCTTCCCTCTCTCTCCGAAGTGCTGAAGGATCAAGCTTAATCTCTCCTCTGGGAGAAAGAGCAATTGCGAGGTCTCCTGGGAGAACCCTCGCAACGTACGCTAGTAACACTCCTTTGCATGTCCAATTCAGCTGGCTCTAAAATCAGAACATTCACTGGAAAATAGACTTGGGAGTCCAATGCCAGAATAATTTCTCTTTGTCTGAAACAACAACTAAGAGTCTGAAATGGACGAAAACAATATGTGATAAAAAGAGGGGACGCAGAAAAATTTGTTGAGTGGTAATTTTATCATCTTTCTGTCCGTCTTGGCGAGGCCGACGTCGTCCGCGTGACAGTGGGCGCCGCCTGACAGGAAGGTCATGACTTTCCTCCACCAAGAACTTTCCCTCTCTCTTCCTCGGCGTCCATTGTGACTTGCGAAGATTGGAGATCAAGATCACCAGACGGAGGAGGAAGAAACTGCTGGCGCACGAGTAGAGGGGCGGCTCCAACCCCCCCACCAGCATTGACAGGGGCATCTATAACGCCAGAAAAAAAGCCCGAGGAGAAATGAGATGTTGTTACTTCTGCTTCATCGAATCCTTTGAGTTTTGGCCTCGCTACGTGTGTGTGATTTACCGAGAGAGAGAGAGAGCAAATTTCTCTTCCTCCAACCTTAAGTTTAGGTCAATACCACGACTGATCAGTTTAAAGGATAGAGAGAGAAAAAATCGACTGAGGAAAGCAGCAACCAAGAAGAAAATGGATGGCCCAGAAGGAAAGAAAAAGCATCTTGTAAATAGGGCGTGCACAGATGTTGGGGTTCTTTTTTACCGGTAGAAAAGCTCCATCCACTTTCCACAAATTCTGCTCAAAACTTCATTGTGACCCTTCTTGGGCTGTGCCTCATTTTTTCTTCTTCTTCTCCTCCTTCTCCCTTACTTTCAGTCTCAAGCGGGCCAATCTTAACCCTGCAAAAGTAGCAAAAAATTGAGAAAGAGCCACATTATCTCGATCTCTACGCAGAAAGACTTTACTCATTCTTACCAACATCATCTTGCCACTAAAAAAAGAACTACACAGCAGACGCGTTTTATTGTAAGCCGAGCTACTTTGCTCCCTGGGAGTTTGAAGAAAAAGAAAGAAGACCTTTTGGGGTCTTTTCTTTCTTCTGCGTCAGCCTTTTTAGGACAGGAAATTTGCCAATTTCTCCCTCTTTTCCAACTTGGGCATCCACACCAGCTGCGATTCTACGTTGACTCCGCTCGCCAGTGCCGTGGGTATTACGACTGTGGTATGACTGCACTGACGGAGGCTTTTCCTCACTCGCTCTTTTATACCGTTGCCATGAAATGCGATGGTCTTATAAAACACGCGCGCGCGTGCTTTGTGTGTGAGAGAGAGACACTGCGGGACAGTCAAGCCGGAGAAGAAGAAGCTCGGTTATGCTGATGTCTCCGCAATGGCTATGGCATGGCAATGATGGACCTGCTCAAGTCGGACAGGTTGACGATCAGCGCGGGATTGTTGCGGCCAGAAATGGGCTCGCTACACGATTCCACCTGGCTGAGTCGACCTTGAAATGGGGATTCAGGTGACCAAGTCACGTTCTATAATATGCTTGACACAGTGAAAACATCTATGCGAGCTTTCATTCTTACGGGAAGTCTACAGAGCGTCCACTGTCTTTGTATGATGCAAATAACGCCTGCACGTTACACGACAATTAAACACGAGGTGTGTTTAATTTTCAAAGACGTGGCCGGTTATCTAAGAAGCCAAACTGTTAGTTGAAGCGTAGATTGTGGCCTCCAAGCACGCAAAGTTTCATGGCCAGAATGGCGGGAGTATTGACTCAAACTTAGTTATCCGTAAATTCCCCCAAATTTTGGTTTTGGGTGTTTGAAATTAGCGAAATGTCTGAAGTGGGAGCGTCTGAAGGAGATCTCGGTCATAAAGCATCAGCCGATTCATCCGTGATCAACTCTGTTCAAACCTCACCCATTATTAGAATGTGGTGATGACTAGCATGGCTGAGGGCAACTCTTCAGCACAAGTTCCTCGAACAAGAGTGTGTCCTGTCCAGGCCCAACTTATTTAATTTCTGCAACCAACCCTGCTACCTTTAAAGAGCTTTTGTCTAGCAAATGTTGGGCTGCACTGCCAAAAATACATCACACAGCATCAAAGAGGTTCGATGGGACAGAGCTTGCGCCCGACAGTGACGACGGTTCGGGTCTGAAGTCGACCCAGGTTCGATTCTTACCAGTCGGGATCTTGGTCGACTCGGTGTTGACCCCGATGCAAGAGCCTTCGACTCAGTCCGGAGCAGGTTTCGAGAATGCCTGACTCGACTCCCACGCTGTTGTAACGCCGAAGAACTGACTAGAGCTGAATAAAGTGCACCCTGTGGATGTAGGAAGGAAAAAAAAACGGTCCCAGAGGTTGTTTTTGGTGCTCACTTTCGTGGTAGTTTTCAAAACATCCCCGTTAACCCCTTACCCGGAGTCAATGAAGGAGGCTTGGATGCGATCAGAAGAGAGGCCAAGGCTGTGACTCAGGCTTCTCCTCAGACGTGCCAATGACAAGCTCAGACAGGGATCAACTCGCCAATAGTTAATTTGCCCCCTCATTAACTCGTTAACGTTGGGCCTAATGACTCCTGGCTGAAGGAGTCCGCTGCTCTGTACTTGCTGTGCATTACCCGATTGGGACGTTTCCTGAGTCTGCAGCCTTTCTCCGCTTCTTCGTCTTCTTCTAGTGTCCTATACAGTATCAGACGTCGTAATAGCTATGAAACAGCATCGAGCGTAGCTGATTGCGCAGCCTCTCGACCTGAATACGCACCGTGCGAGGCAGAAGTTGCGCGCGCCCGGCGCTACTTTGCGTCCTTTGCGGCTCACACGACGCATCTTCCTGTAAAGTAGAAGGGCTTAATGGGTCCGGAAGAGGCAAAGTTGTTGCGAACATCAGAAAATGGGGGTGAAACAGCAACGACGACGACGGCGGCGGCGACGCCGTCGTCAAGAAAGACGCTGAAAGCAAAGTGGAGCTTCGTAAATTGGCACAATCGACTTCTCGTCAAGTAGAGGCAAAAAGAAAAGTCTAATGAAAGCGATTTATCGTTCCCAGTGGCACCACTCACGCGGATCTCGAGGGAAAGATTTCTTAGGCTTCTGCTTCATTGGGCGCTTAAACTCATTTGTGTTTGTAGACTCTACGTAGCATGGCGACGACCTGGACCGGATGGGGCGTTCGGGTGGAAGTACCCGTTTAAGTATTCCTCCAGGAACACCAAATCTTCCACATATCACTGCAATGTGCTCGTCTGCCGTATGAAGTTCTTTGTCCTCTGCTTCTAAAAGTTGTTCTAAAATCACGCAGTTCACGGTTTTCTTTTTACTTTTCAAGTGAAAATATGGACCTCAGGTTTTTTCTCAGAAAATGGCCAACTTTAGCAATAAATATTGACATCAATATATTGACTTTTGACTAAAATGAATAAGAGGGTCAAAAAGTTGGCTTGGAAATCGACCTGAAAGTTCCCAATATTTGGATCCTCCAAGCGACCTGAACGCCATTTAAGTCCAGCTCGAAACCGGAAACTCAAGCCCGACTCGAGTTCGACCCGGCCCAAGTACTGGCGACCAACTCGAGACAAGAAATATCCTCGGCCGACAACATTGCCTTGGTGCCAGCTTTTGACTGGATGGAAGTACAACAAAGACGCACCTCTCTATGGAGAGCTTATAATCTGTTGTACAATCGGTACATACTGCACTTTTGCTCTAAGGACGGTTTATTTTGCTTCAACATGCAGTTTTCCTAAGTGCCCGTTAGTACGTAGGCAAACTGGGAAATTGACCTTGTCCCAAAAGTTTTTGAGATGAAGTACTTTTTTCAAAAATCTTACCTTGTAACGACATAGAGGAAGGAAAGTCTCCAGTTCCGTTTAGGACTAGTTTTTGACAAAAATGGCCGTCAACTGCGTGACTTTAAACTTTTTTAACTCAGGAGGACAAGCTTTATCTCGCTTACGGTACGTAATGAGTCATTAACTCATTATGTTCGGAATTTCAAATCCATAAATTCCAGAGTTTCTCTGTAATATCACACTTCATTGACTTCATTGTTTTGCAAAAATATTGGCTTTCTTCGCTTTCTAATGCCCTATTAAAGTAAAAGGAAATGTTAAAAACCTAATGACATTAAACGCTGGTCACCCTGTGTAGTTCGCAACAGTGCGCGCTCGCAAGATTGGGACTGTGAAGACTTCGCAAGCCTGAACCTGTAAGACTAAGAGGAGTAGGCAGACAAAATATTGGTGACCCTTTGATACGTGAGCTACATTCACTCAAACTGAGAGCCTCCCTCACCCAAACCAATGCCCCCTCCCCCATCCTGAAGGCAGCACAGACCACGACGGGGTTGTCCTCCCACATGCTGCCCCACGGACGTCTTCAGCTCGTCCGCGTGGCTGCGAGGAGTGACATGGACATTATGCTAAGCATGAGCCCAGAATCCTAAGCGGAGAGGAGAGCAACTTGGGGATGCTGGAAGCAACATGAAGTCCTGCAGATTGGCGGCCACCCCCTTCTGCATCTCCTGCAACTTGCGGCCGTTGCTGAGTTCCGTTGCCACACATATTTGATCCCAGCGCTGTTGGCCTCTATAAGTGGCGTGACGACCTGCCTCATCACGTCCAAGCACTCAACTTGTCGATTTTGAGGTCCTTCAGGAACAAGGACGGCGGCACCCTCTTCCAGTCCGAGGTGACGACGCCGAGCATCACGGCACCTGCAATGTATTTCGTCCTGCTGACTGGAGGGACGTTCTCCCCCTTGCCTGCCAAGTACAGTCAACCTCCGATGTAGCAAAGGTTACGAGAATAACGAACTTTAATATCGTGAGTCATTTGTAGGCTCACCCAATCGACGGTTGACTCTATCTATCATCCCTGTCCTTTGTCGCTTGGTTCACTGTCCACATCTTGTCGGAGAAGATGCGGATGGTGGACGGGTTGGTGTTCGTCCAGTTGATGAACTTCATGTCTTCGGTGACTCTTGCCCTCTTAGTCTTTTTAGAGAGCAGCTAGCGGTGTCTCCCGACGCAGGGCATAAAGTCCAGATTCTTCACAGCGACCCTGACGTCTACGTTCTTCTCTTTCGCGAGTTTTCGATTGGAAGTCAAGTGGGTTCTCCTTGATGAACAAGCTTAGGTAGGCAAGGAACTCTTTCGGTGTTGGTCATCTCCTCCAGGTTTCCTCAAGACAATTCTACATCTCGTGCTTTAGTCGCTGACGATTATGTACGATCCTTGCCGTAAGTAATTTCCACGGGCGTGACTCCACCTCATACGCTCCACCAGAGCATTTTGAGGTGGAATTTTGAGGTGAAACATGCGGATGTGATACCACTTACGCCATAGAGTACAGAGGTTTGATGTGAAGGCATCCTATTTTGGATTGATCGTTCTTAAAATGAACCAGCTGGGGAGGAAGGCATGCCAAAGAGGCTTGAAGTTCGGATTCTTGAGGGGGTTAAAGGGAAAGGAACTGGTTCGGGGGGGGGTGTCTTGTCCCCCAGGTCCCTCATTACCGGAGGGTCCCCCCACCCGGAGTCCGCAAAACCCATACGTTTGAGGGAAAAGGTAGCTAGGTTCCGTGGATTTACAAAAAAAAGAGCAACAGGGTGACACGTCAACATAAATTACCACTCACATGGGAAGAGGGGGGGGTGACAAACCCTCCAGGTATGGGAGGCAGGACCCCCAGGAACATTTCAACCAATCCCATTTCCTCAAAAATCCGAACTTCAAGCCTCTTTGGCATGCCTTCCTCCCCAGCTGGTTCATTTTAAGAACGATCAATCCAAAATAGGATGCCTTCACATCAAACCTCTGTACTCAATATGGCGTAAGTAGTATCACATCTGCATGTTTCACGTCGAAATTCCACCTCAAAATGCTCTCTGGTGGAGTGTATGAGGTGGAGTTCGTGGAAATTACTTGCGGCAAGGACTGGGCATTGTGGTCTGGGCACCCCCAGCAATCTCTGCGATGTTTTTCTACTGTCCGAATTTTGCATGTACACACTGTTTGCATACAGGGGAGATCTTCTCCATGAAGTGAAACACTCTCAAAGTCAGTAGAACCTTTAGAATGGACTGGAGAAGGAAAATAAAATTTTCCGATTTTTTTTTTTTCAAAAAAGGACTTGCGAAAAATTGGCAAACGAGAGGTGCTTCGAGAGCTGTGGATGCTGGTCCAGACAGCCTTAACTTGGAGTTTTATTGTTTCAAAGAGGATCTCTTGAACAGGAGGCTGGAAAGTAACTTTTCTTATTCTTTAGTGAAAATTAACACTTTATGAAGGGACATCTTTTAAAAAGTTAACAGTTTTCATGCTACAAAAGTTGTCATTCTTCTAGTACACTTCCAAAATGAAGCACCACGTACATTGCCTCCAAAAGTATTTGAACGTCCGTCAGAGGGACGAAAATACTGAAATGTCGTGCGTTTTTGGAAGCATTTTCAAATTTGTTTTGACCACTCGAGGGGATCCCCCTCCAGACCTTACCCACCCCCTGTGGCTCTGCCAATACTGCGGCAGCAAGTCCCTTTTTGGGGGGTGCATAAGTATTTGGACACTTTTTCCTGCTGCTGTAACTTCCTTAACATTGCCGCTAGCTGAACTGTATTTACATCATTGGAAAGCTTAAAGTCTCAGCAGTTGAACTTATTCCTATAATTTTCAGAGAAATTGCACAAAAAAGGCAGCGCTGGCCATTTTGTCAATGCAGTTAACTTGTCTACTGTACTAAACGGAATCATGTAAAGCTCCATTAATATTGAAGCTACACAAACTGTACTTACATTGTTGGAAAGCTTGAAGACTTAGCCATTGAACTTTTCACTATACTTTGGATGAAATTGCATATTAAAGGCAGCACTGGCAATTAACCCAAAAAAGTTACTACGTACGCCCACTTCTCCAGTACAGAGCTGGTGTTCAAATACTTTTGGAAGCAAGTGTAGATACGAATGCTGCAGGTCCATTATCCAAAACTGCCAAAACTCAGATCACTCTGCTACCAGGTACTACTTATGTCTCTCATAAAAGCAACTGCATGGATATCATTGCCGTCAGCAGAGAGTAGACTAACGGTATTACGTGGATCAAGTTGTGGTGCTTGTTGTTCACTATACTGTAATTCCGCTAACACAAGGAACGCTCTAAGATGAGCAACCCCTGCATCCTGAAGATCTGCCTACAGTGCGTACAAGCAACTCCTCTAACAGATCAGTTCGTCAGATTTGAGGGGGTTCGAAAATTTTTCGATAAATTATCGATATTTCGCCGTTCAATGATATTGACTGATTTTTAAGTGTACCTTAGAAGTCATGAGTGATGCTGACAAGGCCCACATTGTCATTTTGTTTTACTTTCCGTACAAAGTTGGGAGGATAACTCCAGTGGTTCACTGGGTGAGGCCAGCTTTGTACATATAGCAGACCCATCAGTTATTAGTCCACTCAGGGCCAACCTGGGGGCACGTGAGAGACCTCGCGGGGTCCAAGGTTCCAGGGAATGGATGGTGGTCACTGACTATTCTTTGGTGGTGGAAATGGCTTGGCTGTGTCCCGACGTCTGGGTAACTGATCAAACGAAAGAAAGGTTAATAACCTCAAAAACTTGGTTGCTGACGAAGGATTATGTCAGTAGCACTGGATTACCGGTACCTGTCTAGTATTTTGGCTTTTGAAATGTGCACCACACAGCAAAGTTAACCTCTTTTGCTGCAGTAGAATGTCTTCTTGTAATGAAAAGATCATTTTTTCATACATGCCTGCTTATCACCGGGCCTGGGGCCTTAGGCCTTGACGTCTCCGATGGGTTCGCTGTGGAATGCGAATAAGGCTGCTGCTGTGGATCAAAGGAAAATGTCTGAGGCGGCGGGAATGAGGACACATCTGTAATAGGACGTTTCTTGTGCTCGTCTTGTCTGAAAGAAGGAGAGAAAGAGAGGGAAAGAAAGAGGAAAGACGGAGAGAAAGAGAGCACGAAAGATAAAACGAAAATGACAGTAAGATTTTACTAAATCTAAACCAAAATAAGTCCACATTTGGTCGCCACCGAGATCCAACTCTCGGCAACCACAACCGTTGTGACATAGGGCGCGCTTACACTGGCTGATCCTTGCAACCGACATTCGCAAGATAGAGAATGTTGCTACCAAGCGTCAAGTTCGACCTTGCAGAGAGATGGAGAAAGTCGAAAAACCGTCGAGCATCCTTATCTGGACAACTTTTGTAGGGGCATCTTGCCGAAAGCAAAGTACGTACTTGGGCGCATGAGAAGTTTTTAAGAAGTGGAAGAGCGAAATCCTCAAATGGTTGACCTAGAAACACTGTTTTCTGGAGAGTTCAAAAAGACGAAAAGGTCAAAAAAAAAGAAACCCACGAGAAGAGGTGAAAAGGCCAAAGTCAAAACCCCCCAAAAGGTCAAAAAGACCAATCTCAGTTTCGATGCAGTCAGTGGTGACTGTTTCGAACGTTCTCTGCTCCCGCTCATGCCTACTGTGCGCACCTGGCACTCTGCACATTTGACTGTCTCTTATCAGAGGGGCGGAATAAAGAAAAAGACTGGCTGGTGTCGGACCAAAGGGACCGGAGAAAAAGCGCATAAGTCGATATCGGAGTGTCGAAGGTGAAGGCTTCTGTGCAAGGGCACAGAGGAGACGTCGCCATGATATCCTTACATGCGTTATCCAAAAGTGTTATTAATACTAATGGCGCAGCATCCTTAGCAAGGCTTCCACTTTTTAACAGAAAACATCATTACTCACTCGCTGTGCAAACAAGCGGGGAGCAAAGTGATGTATGTATGTTGACATCAGAGTGGAGAGGAGCTGCGGTAACGGCGGACTCGCTGCAAAATGTGCAAGGAAGACCAGACTCTGTGAGTCATGCAGGTCCAACGTCATCATCATCGTGCTAATAAGGCGTCATCATTTCCCCTAATGAGTCATTACAGCCGAAAAGCTTCAAGTGCTCTATGCTATGTGATGGGTCGGTCCAAAGTGAACTTGTCAACCCTGGACGAGCAGTGGAGCTGCTTTTTGGCACCATCTATGAAGCAGTGGCTGGATGGCAATGACAGAGAAGAAGATGAAGCCTTGGACACCTCGACTTGGGTCGTCTTTGCGCTTGGGCAGGCCGATGGCCTCATTGCTGACGGCTTCTACTCCACGCTTTGCCATTTTCAGCTATCCAACTGCTGCTTTGTGGCGGATGCTAAACTTGACCCGTCCACTTTTTTCTTCACACCCCGTAGACCTTGACCCGAAAGCAAACCTTTCCTGTCTTCCTTGCCGAGCACGTGGCAGCCCCTGCTGTCAGTGCTGCATGCAGGTCCCGCACAACTCGGTCAAGCCTCTACTCCAACTGTGTCCGTTGCACACACGACGTTATCATGCAGGGCTGACTTCATGACCCTCCTGGCCAAAGTCAGACTCCAGCTTGTTTTGATCGTGATCATGATTTGCTGATCAAGCCTCTCCCTCCTCCACACCCCCACATAGGACTGCTATATACACGTAATGCACGCGTAGAGCTCCTTATAAGCGCGTGATCCATATATCCAGTGATCCTTATATCCGGTTTACGGTGTGCCATAAGACTGAGAAGTCTGAAGTGGCTTCTTGTCAGCCGTGCGGAACCGAATAGACGGATAGGGTTTGCCGTTGCTGTTGTTGCCATTTGCCAGACTAAACATCAGCGGGGAAAGTTTTAAAAATTATTCTCGCACTTGAATATTTAATTCTGGGGAAGCCTCCCTGCTTTCTTCTGTGCTGCTGGATCTGAAATTTTCCTGCATGTCATTATTGTCTCGCGTCATGTGCAGACTTTAAGCTCCGTGGGGAAAGAGAGAGAGAAGAGATTTCCAGCTCCGCTTATTCGAGTCATCAATTTCCTTTTCCTCCACTGCCGGAGGCAGGATTAATTTGCCCCCCCTAATTTAAAGCTCAAGTTTTACTGCCGACGAAGATCGCAGCAGCAGCAGCAGCAGCAGCACCTCCAGCTCCAGCTTCAGCTCCAACCCTTCCTCCTCCTCCACCACCAACAGTCTTATTCTTCTGTGTCTCCTCCTGCTGGCAATGGAGTGCAAGAGATTATCCTCCTTTTCTTTTCTTTCTTTCCTGGCTCTCATTGACACGCGTTTGTTCATTGTAGCGCGCTATCTCTTTGCTCGGCTAAAAAAAACATCGTCGTCGTCGTTTTCGTAGATCAAAAGGGTCCCCTCACGACGTACAGGGTGTGCCCGAACATGGGTGCGGCCCGTGGCAACCCTGACGCTTTCACTAGTGCATGACCTTTCTATGACTTGTCTGCCAGCCGAGTGACCGGAGTCACCCTGTACAAGGATGGGCAGGCGCTCAAGAATGAAAATGAGCAGGGTCTGTCTTATGTATAGCAAGGTCGCAGAAGTTCCTTGTATTACGCACGAATTACCCCCACTGCCTTTACGTAAGAGAAAGCCCCAGAGAGAGAGAGAGAGCAAAAGAGGATCTTTGGCAGTTTGCAAATTTTTGCACACACACACTCACAGAGGTTCGTTCAAAGCGACTATGCAAACCGATTTTTCTTCCCCCTTTTGCCCACCCTTTCCTTCCCCTCCCCCCCCTTGCAGCAAGGTCTGTGAACGATTTATATCATCTTTTGTTGGCAGAAGACGCAGAAAAGGGCGGACAAGGAAGGAGAGGATAAGAAAAGAGGAACCATGGCGAAAGTGACGCAACCAAGGCGAGGGACAGAATTCGCAGCGGAGAAAAATGTTAATTGCATGGAAAGTTGGCCCGAAAGTCGCTTCCACGGACGCACATTTGACAAGCATTTGGTGACTTCAAACGACCGGAAGCAGCAGCGAGACCATTGAGGCATAATGCGTAGACTGCGGAGGAAAAACAGCTTGGCATCTTTTGTTGCTACAGACGCAGAAATCAGTGCTCAGCCTTTCTCTCTCCGCGTGTTTTGTGCGTGTGCATTGGACAGGGCGTTGATGCCGCACAAAAAGGTGCATTGGCCGACGGCCTCGATCTAACCTCTCAATCGAGGGGGGAGGGGGGAAAAAGAGCCTTAACGATCGCTCACTTAGCAGATCGAGGCCGTCGGCGGCTCTTGGCTACGTGCACGAGGTCTTCTTGGGGGCAGCCTCCATTCATTCTGTGGCCAGGGACGAGGCTGCTGTGAACTGGAGCTTCTCAGGACGCGTGAGATGTGTGGCTGGAGCCGGGAGCCCACTGAAATGTATCTCTATACGTGTGTGCGCACAAATCAATGTGTGTATGCATCAGGCTAGATCAAAAACTGAACATTTGGGAACACGTCTGAGCGCATCTTAGGTTTGTTACCTAATGCCAAAAGAAGAAGATGGAGTCAAGAAAGTAATCTTTTTGATCCCCCTCTCTAATGAACCTTTCCATGTTCTCCAGGACTACAGAACTCTCTTGCCAAAGACGAGTTTCAACAGAAAATACAGCAAGAGCAGATAAGACCCAACAACTGATTACTTCATCATTCCATTTGACGAGAGTGGAGTTACAAGAAGTGTGGAAAAAAATATAGGGTGCGAAAAATTTTTAAAAAATTGTAAAATATAGACGTATATATAATAGGCTAGACCAATGAAGGAAGATGTTGGAATTTTGCTGAGTGCATCTTAGGTTTGCAGTCAATTTTTTTCTCAAAAAAGTCATTACTACCTTGCCCAACAATAGTTTAAGTTTTTCCGAATAAGGAAAGTGCACAAAAACTTACTGATAAAACTTATTAGGCTTCAGGGTCAGTATTAATACTCTAGTATGCCCATTTCACCGACAAAAATGTTTTAATACGGTATTTAGAACTAAGCTAACATTGTTCTCTCCACATTTACACTTGACCAAACATCCTTATGTACTGTGTGGACACAAACCTTGCAATGGGGTAAAGCTAAAACACCTGTTTTATCTTCGTTGGACGACAAAGTCACCAAACAACATTTAAGAAAAAGGTTTGCGTGGTCATGACTAATCCCAACTTTCGACCTGGCCTAACTAATATATGTGCAATTATGTGCATATATAATGAGCTACTCCTAAAGGGTATTTTTCTGGAAAATGACGTGGGAGCGACGGATTTTTGGCCGTTGGCCAAGAAATATTTGAATTTCACTCAAACAATTCCAAAAGGACATTGCTTAAGGGCATTTTTAACTGAAGGTTTTCCACCGTGAGGTGAGTCATAAAAGTCAGGGGACACCAAAAATGGAACAACGATAAAACAATATTCACGTCCTCTTCCATGAAGACAAAGAGTTTCTTTGTCTCCAAATCTTCTCAATTAGTGTTGTTTTGCTTCTCGCCTCATAAGAAATTACTTCGTATCCAACTAACTTTAAGTAAGTGAAAACATGATCTTTTTTTAAAAAAAGAGGGAAAAATGAAGGAGTCCCCCCCCCATGACAACGCTTTTCCTCCCCCCAAGCAAAGAAAATGGACACTTTGGAACCAGTGTCATTAATGTACTTGTTTAACAAACTAACGGAGGTGGCAAATGGCTCTTGGGGTGTGAGTGTTTTACACGCTCTGCATGAGTTTGGGCTACCTCAGGTCGGGATTGTTGGTTGAGGAAATCGAGGTGAGCATGATGGAAAGACGGGAAAAAACGTCGAGAGAGAGGAAAAATAGCCCATCTTCCTCTGCCGCCCATCATTAATCTCGTTCGCATCATAAATATTACAGCGGTTTTTCTCTTGCCCTCCAGCCCTAAGAGAGGGGCCAAGAAATTCTACTCCTGGCACGAAAGCTGCTTAAGGAAGATTATACGTACAAGAGTACAACGCAGGAAAATAGGTGCGGTTTCTTCTTGACATCACCTCGACGGCACGTATCAACTTTGGGATGACAATTGGTAGGTTCGTGTCCACAAGCAGTCGAGTCAACGCTAAGGACAGGGAAACATGGGAAGGGATTCACTTCAGTCAAGACAGCCGTCCAGTCAACCAGACCTTTGGGTCCAGTCAACCAGACCTTTGGGTCCAGTGAACCAGACCTTTGGGTCCAGTCAACCAGACCTTTGGGTCCAGTCAACCAGACCTTTGGGTCCAGTCAACCAGACCTTTGGGTCCTGTCAACCAGACCTTTGGGTCCAGTTTAGTCAACTGTGGTCCAGTCCAGTCAACTGTGGTCCAGTCCAGTCAACTGTGGTCCAGTCCAGTCAACTGTGGTCCAGTCCAGTCAACTGTGGTCCAGTCCAGTCAAC
>JAAUXU010127513.1_pt1 | contig 36661 bp, 33 predicted proteins | sample 7278151 | NCBI WGS metagenome assembly JAAUXU01 (sample SAMN14350113, study PRJNA611818) | marine sediment metagenome | isolation source: surface marine sediment (1.8m) | place: French Polynesia: Moorea | collected 2018-08 | reverse complement strand
GTTTCTTTGCGGCGTTGCTCCTCATCGCGAATTTCACGCCTGAGCAGTTTGCCGACTTTGGACTTGGGAAGCATGTCTCTGAATTCAATATACTGCGGTACTTTATAGGACACCAGGCTTTCGCGACACCATTTGATCAATTCATAGCCGGTGATACCTTTGATATCCTCTTTAAGGACCACATAGGCTTTAATGCGCTCACCAACTTTTTCATCCGGTACGCCGACAACGCAGGCACCGATAACAGCCGGATGCTCCTGCAGTGTTGATTCGATTTCTGAGGCTGATACGCGATAGCCCTTGTGCTTGATCGTATCCACCGTACGGTCCACAAAATACAGATTTCCCTCCTCATCCAAGGACATGATATCAGCGGTACGATACCATTTTAAACCTTCTATATCTATAAAAGATTCAGTAGTTTCTTCCGGCTTATTCAAGTAATATGTAACCATATGATCAGAGGAAACCAGCAGCTCACCCGCATCGCCAGTCTTGACCGGTTCAAGGGTGGCCGGGTCCACGATCTTTATCTGTTTGGTTTCCATAATGCGGCCAACGCTTTTGGGCGGGGTGTCGATATCAACCGGGCACATGGAAACCCCACCGCAGGTTTCGGTAGCGCCGTAACCCTGGCGAATTTTCCGACCGAACTTTTCCTCCCAGCGCCGGCCGATTTCCACCGGCAGCAAATCACCGGCACTAAACCAGTATTCAACTGAACTAAGGTTATACTGTTCGAGGCGGTCATGCTCTAGAATCATGCGATAGAGGGTGGGAACCCCGATCATGGTTTTGGCTTTAAATCGCTGGATGGCATCCAGGGCCGCATCCAGGTTAATTTTTGGCTGTAAAATCAGGGTACCACCAACAAGCAGGGTGGCAAGACCGCAGCACTGCCCCAGAATATGAAACAGGGGTGCATTTCCCAAAATGACATTGCCTTCAGGTGGGAACAAAGAATTACTGATGCTGATCTGTTCGCGGGCAGACACCAAAAACAGGTTGTGAGTGAAGGGGACGCCTTTGGGAAATTTAGTGGTGCCGCCGGTGTATAGAATTTCAGCAATGTCATTGCCGTCTGATTCAGCAACGGGCTGCGATGGTTTTGTTCGGCGGTGCTGGGCCAGCAACTTGCGAAATGAATATGTATTTTCATCCAGCGCAATTTTACCCCGCGGGATGATATCAAACAGATAGCCAAAACCCCGTTTCCACCAGGGCAGCAAATCGGCCATTTTGGTGACGACTACCTTTTTAAGCTGCGTTTGCGGCAGCACGCTGGTGACGTAGCCAAAATTGGTATCAGCGCAGACTATGGCTTCAGCTTCGCTGTCGTTGGCGATATATTTAAGATCATGAGGGGTATAGATGGGTGTAATGGGTACACAGACGCCGCCCATTTTCTGAATTCCCAGCCAGGCCACCACCCATTGGATACTGTTGGGAATATAGATAATGACTTTCTGTCCGGCCGTGCAACCGGCATGGCTGAGGGCGGCAGCAAAACGGTCTGCCATGTCTTTTACCTGTGTGTAGGAAAACCGTGTGCCCAGATATACAACAGCGGTATTGTTTTTTCTTTGCTCAGCTGTTTCGGCAAAAGCGGCATATATATTATGGTCTGTTATAGAGCTCATCTAGTTATTTCAGATTCCAAAATAGGCGGATTTAATTTCAGGGTTGTCCATTAACGCCTGACCGGTGCCAGATAAGGTCAGCATCCCGTTTTCCACCACATAGCCCTTGTCAATCATTGGTAAAACGGGTCGGGCAAACTGCTCGCTGATGACCACCGTGATTCCGGTGCTTTCTTTAAGCTGTGCGACGGCTTCCACAACCACCTGCTGCATCATGGGGCTGAGACCTAAAAGCGGCTCATCCAGCAGCAGCAGTTTGGGGCGCACAATCAAGGCCATACCAATGGCGAGCATCTGCTGCTCGCCACCGCTTAAAAATCCGGCCTTGCGGGTTTTTAATTTACTCAAAGCTGGAAAAAGATCCAAAACATATTCAATGGATTCAATAATTTCTGATCTTTTCTTCAAGTAACCTGCTATCTTTAAATTTTCCAGGACACTGCTTTCCGGAAAAATGGGATGGCGCTCGCGACAAAGCACGATACCCATTTTGACCCGTTCATCAGGAGGTATTTCGGTGATGTTTTGACCATTATATAGGATGTTCCCATAAACAGTGATGCGTTCACCGCCTCTGCGTTTTTCTTTGATACGCATATCAATGATCAGGCCGGACAATGAATTCATCAAGGTGGTTTTGCCGGCGCTGTTAGAACCGATAACCCCCACGATTTCACCTTCATTGACCTCTATGCTGAGGTCATTGATGGCCAGGGCATTTTCAAAAAAAACCATCAGGTTCTGTACTTCAAGCATATTCAAAATCCTATTCTGGTTTCTTGCAGCTGGCGACTGGCTTCTGGCTATCCATCGCCACTATCAAATCCCAGAATTAGTTTATCGTTTTCGTCTGAATCGAGATAATCTTTTTTTCAAAGTTCGAATGCACACAATCTGTCAGGCGGTCATGTTATTTTCTATTAGGCGATATGCAGATATATTACCGAAATGCGACACAGCGGCCCGAGATTTGGCATGATAGGCAACTCAGCTATCGAACATGCCCATTGTGATGGGTGAATCCCAAATATCGGGACGCCGGTATTTTAAAATTCATATCGCCGTTTAGGAAATGACATGGCCGCCTCCCATCTGAAAAATTCTTTTTGTGAAGGCAAATCTGCTGCAAGAAGAGAGTCGTAAAATAAAAGCAAGCAGATAATAACGACACTGGATAAAGATATAAATGCCCGTCAGGCTTCAGCTCCGAGATAGGCTTTTTTGACGGCATCGCTTTCCATCACTTCGGCTGCTTCACCTTCTGCGATTTTTTCACCGAAATTAAGGACAATGACGCGATCCGCGATTCGAAACAGCTCCTTGAGACGGTGCTCGATCATGATAATGGTTTTGCCTTCCAACCGCAGCTTTTCGATGATCGGAACAATACTGGCGACTTCAGCCAAGCTAAGCCCTGAAAACAGTTCATCGAGGATGATCAAATCCGGTTGCAACGCAATGGCCTTGGCCAGCTCCAGTCTTTTGAGGTAGCCCTGGGGCAATACGCTGGCGCTTTTGTAGGCCACAAAGGCATCGCGTTCAAAACCCACTTCTTCTAGAAGATCCAGCGCCACCGCATCACGATCACCGTATTTGCCGCCTACCATTTTTTTAACCCGCGGTGAATACAGCGGTATAATCATGTTTTTGTAAGCCGGCAATTGATAGAAAGGCTTGACCATCTGAAAGGTGCGCGCGATTCCCATGCGGATAATTTTATAGGGCGGCATACCACTGATGTTTTTACCATTGTAAATGATTTCGCCCTCGGTGGGTTTGACAAAACCGGTGATCAGGTTAACCGCCGTGGTTTTGCCGGAGCCGTTGGGCCCGATCAGGCCCAGGAGCTCTCCTTTGGCCAACTCAAAGCTTAGATCATGAATGGCTTGAACCCCTCCAAAGTTTTTGTAAAGCCCGGCAACCTTTAGCAGCGCAGTGGGGCTCATAATTACACCTCCACCCAGCGTTCAAACTGGTGATATTTGCGCTGAATATAATGGAAGATGCCTTCCGGCAAAGCCACGATAAATACCACCAGAAACAGCCCGTATATCACGATACGTAATCCGCCGATGCCGCGTAAGATTTCTGAAAGCGGCACCAGGATAAAAGCGCCCAGGGTTGCTCCTGCCAGAGTGCCGGGGCCGCCGACCACTGCTGCCGCTATGGGCAGAATCGAATAATCCAGGGCAAAGACCGGCATGCCGACAAACATATAGACATGGGTTGTAAAGGCACCGGCAAAGGCCCCGACGGCACTGGCAATAAACAGGGCTTGGGCTTTAAACCAGTAAATATTGATGCCTGCGTTCATAACCGAGCGGTCGTTATCGCTGATGCCTTTTAACACCAGCCCATAGTCAGATCCCATCATGCGGCGGAAACCAAACAAAGCCCCCAGCAGGGCGCCGACAATCACATAGACCTCAATCCAGCGTGAAGCCAGGGGCGTAATCCCGCTTAATCCTTCGGTGCCACCGAAGATCTTGGTGGCTTCGACGATCCGCACCAGCATCAGCGGGATAATGAGTGTCACCATGGAAAAGTAGATGCCTCTCAGCCGCAAGACCGGCAGTAAAACAAGCGTGCAGATACACCCGCCCAGGATGGACGCTATGGGGATGGTTAAATACGGCGACCAGCCAAAAGAGTGATTCAATACACCGGCTGCGTAAGCACCCATCCCGAAAAAAAGTGCTTGCCCCAGCGATATCATGCCGCTTTGTTCCAGGATGTCCCAGCTGATGGCCAATAGCGCGAAAACAGCCACATTTAGCAACACCCTTTGCCAGTAAATACCCAGTACCAGCGGCAGCACCAGGCAGGCGACGATGGGTATGAGTCTGGGGGCTGCCAGATAAAGCATTTCTCGCCAGGACGTTAGGGCAAAAATATCGCTGGATCGGGCCTTTATGCCGCGATCGACGCGCTCTTTGCGTCTTTGCTTTGAATTTAATTCCCCGTTTTGCATTCCCACTTCCCCATTCCTCTATATTCGTTCTTCAAGCTCTTTTTGTTTGCCGAATAAACCGGATGGTTTAATGGTCAGCACAATCAGGATCGCCGCCAAACTGACAATCATGGTCCAGTGGGAGCTGATATAACTGTCGGTAAAGCGTTCGGCAAAGCCAATCACAAAGCTGGCCACAATAACGCCGCCGGTGCTGCCCAGACCACCGATAATGCATACTGCCAGGGCCTTGATCAGTACCTCGTAGCCTTCGCTGGGTGCAATGCTGCCAAGGGGGATGATAATGGTGGCTGCGATGGCGGCCAGGCCGGCGCCAAAAGAAACGCTCAATGTTGCAATGCGATCAGAATTGATGCCCAGACTCAAAGCGGTGCGTTCATCCTGGGCAATTCCTCTGAAAGCAAGCCCTAAAGATGTGTGATGGGTAAAAAACCACAGAAAAATGACCAGCGCCACACCGATAATCACAATTAAGATCCTTTGCATATCAATATAAGCGCCGAAGATCACAAAACTGTGGTCGATAAACACAGGCAAGGTATATTCAAAGCCCACAAAACCGAGGTAGCGAAACAATTCCAAAATGGCCAGACCGATACCAAAGGTTGCGATCACCTCCGATAGTGCCTGGCCCCTCACTCGCAGCAATACAAAGCGGTACATCAGGGCCCCGCACACGGTGGTAATCAGGATGGATATGGCAGCGGCCAGCAGAAATGGAAGGTCTAAAAGATTTAACAGCATCCAGCTGATGTAAGCGGACATGATATACAGGGCGCCATAGGCGAAATTTGCCACCCCACTGATGCCGAAGGTTAAATTAAAACCAATGGCCAACAACGCTAAAATAACGCTGTTTACAACAGCGTAGATCACCGTGCCGATAAACATTAATTTTACCGCTCCTGTCGTATTCTGACAACCTGATGAAGCTATAATTGCTGCTGCTTGTCTAAATAGTTTGCTTGCTGAATCAACAGATTTGGCGCAATGAACGCTGTGCGTTCATTGCGCCATAGAGTTTTTCGATAGATCAAACGGTCGCACAAATCCGCCGAGCAAGATGGCGCGATCTTTACGAATCCCAGCGTCTTATTTCAAAGACTTTAATCCGGGTGGCAGCTTGATTTTGGCTTCGGCAACAGCGGCCGGGAAGACGATTTTACGCTGCCCATTGTCAGTCCATTGAAATACCAGACCGATGGCGGTTTCATTCGGATCTTTGCCATAAACAGCCTGGTTGCCCTCATCATATCGAATACGTCCCATCACACCATTGCGGTCGGTTTTTTTCAATTCCGCGACAATGGCGTCAGGATCCAGGCTGCCGGCGCGCTCGATGGCTTCGGCCAGGATGTAGACAGATTCGTAAGAGGGTGCAATGCCGTGGCCGCCCTGGATGGGTTTGCCGAAGGTGCTTTTATATTTATAGAAAAAGTCCTTCGACGCCGGTACTTTCTCAGAGTAGATACCGCTGCCCAGCTCAAAAATGCTGTTCATCACACCGCCGATTTTACCGTCAAATGTGTTCCAGGCTTCTGATCCGGCCAGGGGTGAGATAAATCCGGCCATCAAAGCGGGTACTTTCATGGATTTCCATTGCTTTACCAGAATTCCGCTCTGGGGCATATCAAATATCGGCATAATGACCTGGGCGCCCTTGGCACGCGCTTTCATCAGAGCCGATGAGAAATCCGAGGTGCCGGTGGGATAGGCTTCCATGCCCAAAACCTCCCAGCCGGCTTTGTCAAAATATACTTTTTTGACAAAACCTGCGGTGGCCCTGGCCCAGGCGACATCCTGGTGCATGACGAAAACTTTATTGAAGCCGAATTCCTTGTTTATCAAGGCCATGTTGCCGGCCAGGTATTTTACCAGGTGCACGGCATTCAGGCAGGTTCTAAAAATGTATTTATACTTTTCCGGATCGGATTTGATTTTTTTCTCGGAACCGGGGCTCATGGCTATTGTGCCCAGCATCGGTACCTTATATTTGGCAATGATGTCCATACCCGCCATCAATGCTTCGGATCGAAACGGCCCTACAACAATGGCAGCCGGTTTTTTTTCGAGGATAATTTTTTCCAGTCCCAGTAGGGCTTCCGGTACGGGGACGCCGGGAGCGGCATCTCGCAGGTCAGTGGCGGCGACTTTCAACATCCGTTTGGTACCCCCAACATTGACACCGCCTTTGGCGTTAATCTCGCTAACCGCGATCTGGACCGCCTTATGAGATTCTTTGCCTTCTAGAAAACCCAGAGAAGTGGGGACGCCGATAACGATCGGCTCGGCGGCATAGACAGTCGGTCCAGGAATTATCCAGACAAATACAGCAACAAACGCAATACAGAGTAAGAACATTTTACGTTTCATAAGACGCCTCCTTTTTGTGGGCTCTCCGCGCATGTGCCGGAGAATTCGGATTAAAGCATTTATATTGGAAACGATGCTGCGGATTTTACCGCTGCGGGGTAACGGTGACTTGCGGCTCCGAGCGGTTTATGGATGAGAATCGTTTGACAGCAAGCAGTATAGCTATGAAGTAGCTACTCTGTGGTAGAGCTATCTGAACCGTGGCGGGATGTCAAGAAATTTGTTATTTCCGACCTCTGTTTATATGGAAAATCATCAGGTCAAAGTGATATCGACCATCGAGTAACTGACAAACAGCTTTTAATGTTTTATTTTGTGGCGTTATCAAAAGTGGGTTCGTTAAGGATCGAGATCGGCGCAATGGTCGAATAATTGTTCACTATGATGAACTATAAATGTTATCTGGTTTTGCTAAGCATCGATATTTTTGCCCTAAAATAAGCAATATTCCTACATAGTGCTTGACAAAACATTCTTAACTGGTAATATACATCAACCTAATCGTTCATTGAAGTGAACACAGTATGATGTGCAGTTTGACCTTCAAAACGGCTATCCAGGCGAAGATAAGGGACAGATGATGGACAGGAAAATATTGACGATCGATTCGGAAAAATGCACCGGTTGCCGGAACTGCGAGCTTGTCTGTTCTGTCAGGCATTTTGGCGTGAGCAATCCCTCTTTATCCCGTATTCAGGTTGTAAAATGGGAACACATGGGCGTTTACATCCCCATGAGCTGTCAGCAGTGTGAAGATGCGCCCTGTCTGGAAGTCTGTCCAAAAGATGCCATCCGCCGTGATGATCAACTTGACAGTGTTGCCGTAGACCAAGACCTTTGCATTGGCTGCAAAATGTGCGTTGCCGCTTGCCCTTTTGGTGCCATGCGTTGGAGCAGCAGGAGAGGGCGTGTTTTCAAATGTGATCTATGTGATGGGGACCCGCAATGCGTGCGATTCTGTTATACCAGGGCGGTTGACTATCAGCTATCGCGGACTGCCAGTGCAGGGCGTATGCGTCAGGCCGCCGAAAAAGTCGCCAAGGCAACACGGCGATAGATTGTGGTCTCTGATCCATGGCAGACGGTCGGCAAGGACGCCTAGCGCCTCAAATGTTCATAAATAACAAATAACAATTAACAATTAACGATTTCCATGAAGTTGGAGGTTGTTTTGAAAATCCAGGTCGAATCCCTTGGGTTGCCGTCTTTGTCGAAATTAATTGGCCGCAAGACCGACATTGAAATGGCTGATGGCTCCCTTGCGGATCTAATCAAGCATATCGTCGATCGCGCCGGCAGCAAAGGACGCAAAATCTTGCTGGACGACAGCGGGCAGTTGGATATGACCATCCAGGTGATGCTCAATGACGAGGGATTTGTGCCCCGTGATAAATTGGCGCAGCAGAAGCTTAAAGACGGTGATAATGTTAAGATAATGCTGCTCGTAGGCGGCGGCTGATTTTTCCTAAATTGAGCGTTCCAAATTAAAAAATAGGAAGATTTACTATGAAAGGAATTCTGTCTTATTTTTATTTTTTAATTTGAAACCCTTCGGGCTTGCCGATCTTACTCCGCCGCAGTCGGATTAGATGTCGTTCCGCATAGTACACTATAGCGGAACGACATCTGTCGTGTAGCTGCGGCAACCTCGACAATCGCTCAATTTAGTATTATTTGGCCCTTTTTGCCGCTGGGCTGTGTTCTCCGCGGATTTTAATGCGGAACATACTCCAGGTATGCCCCGCATAAAAATCCTTGTGCGGCCGAGCCCAGCAACAAAATTGGCGCATTTATAAACCTAAAATACCATTTATTTCTAATAAAAAGGATAGGGCCAGACATCGGATGCAGGTAAATCTCAACAATCGCTCAATTTAGTTATAAGGCGCCCCTTTTGCCGCTGGGCTAAGTTCTCCGCGGGTTTTTGTTTTATATTAAAATTGAATTATACTAATAGTAAATCGGTTAAAAATTTATGTCTTACTTTAGAGTTAATGATCAGTGTAATGGCTGTCTGGCATGCTGCGAAAACTGTCCGGCTTCGGCTCTGGATTTTGCCGATCAAGATGGTCAGCGGACGCTAAAACACAATATGACCAAATGCGCGCGTTGCGGCCAATGCTGGCGTGTTTGTCCCCAGGATGCCATCGAATTTCAGCATCTGTTGGTGGGCGAATGGGATGATGTCGTTTCACTTGATTTGATTCATTGCCGGGTATGCGGTGAGGTGCTTTATTCGCCGGCCTTTCAGCAAAAAATCGACAGCAAACTGAAATCAACCAGCGAAGCGCTTTGTCCGAAGCACCAGCAAAATGCAGCTGCCGCCAAGTTGCTGCCTTCAAAAAAATCATAAATTGATCGTTTTAAATATTAAAAGGGACTTGTTTTGGATCACGTCCAATGAATTATCTCGATTTATATTTTTAATATTTGAAACCCTGCGGGATTGCCGATCTTACTCCGCCGCAGGCGGATTAGATGTCGTTCCGCATAGTATACTATAGCGAAACGTCATCTGCCGTGTAGCTGCGGCAACCTCGACAATCGCTCAATTTATGCAGAGGGAGAAATAAATGATCGTAGGAGATTTGAAGCCGCTGGAAGAAATTGTTGCAGCCATTAAAGATTACAAACAGGTGCTTGTTCTGGGATGTGGCAGTTGTGTGACCGTTTGTCTTTCGGGTGGTGAAAAGGAGGCTGAACAGCTCAGTCGCGAGCTTTCACAAATTCGGCATTATCAAGACTCACCGCCGAAGTTTGTCGTTGGCTGCATTCTCAGACAGTGCGAGCGGGACCTGGTTCATGACTATCAGGAAATTCCTGCTGGAACCGATGCCATCCTTTCTCTGGCCTGCGGTGCCGGGGTGCAGACCTTGGCGGATGAATTTGAACCTTTGCCGGTGATTCCGGCGTTAAATACAACTTTTTTGGGCGCATCGGACAAGCCGGGCTCGTGGATCGAAAAATGCAAAGGCTGCGGAAATTGTATACTCATCCATACCGGCGGCATTTGTCCGGTTGCGCGTTGTGCGAAAGGTCTTTTTAACGGCCCCTGTGGCGGTTCTAAAGGAGGCTTCTGTGAAGTCGGCCAGGGAACACCTTGCGCCTGGACCCAGATTGTTGCACGCCTAAAAAAAATGGACAAGCTGCATTGCTATGAAGAGCTCCAGTCATTCAAAGACTGGCGACCGGGCGGGGCATCCGGTGTGCGCAAACGCGTGCGAGCTGGGCTAGGTGATGGTACCCCCACAAACTCAAGCAATAAATAGCTAAGTCAGTGCCATTATTAAAGGCATATGGTTTATTGTTTCGCCTGGTTCTGGGTTCAGCGTTCAAAAGTTCAAAGGTTGGGACTGCTTGATCAATAAGATGTAAACCTCTGAACCCTGAAGATCTGAACCCTAACCCCTGAACCCTGAACCCTGAACCCTGAACCTTGAACCTATGAATATGGAAACGAACGAAGTTGATATACTTTCCGTTGGCGTGGATGTCGGTAGCTCAACCAGTCATCTGGTGTTTTCAAAGCTTTTGCTGAAAAAAGATGAGCGCTCGGTTACCCGGCGCTTTAAGATTCGGCAAAGAGACATCATTTATGAAGGCCGCATCATCCACACACCGATGTCTGATGATAAAACTATTGATATTAAAAAACTAACCGAGTTCCTTAAAGCAGAATATAAGCGAGCAGGTATTGATCCTAATGACATCCAAACCGGTGCAGTCATTGTCACTGGGGAGTCGGCGCGAAAAAAAAATGCCCGTCAAATTGCCGAAGCCTTATCCAGTGATGCCGGCAAATTTGTGGCCGCAACAGCCGGGCCCAATTTTGAAAGCCTGATCGCTGCAATGGGTTCCGGTGCCGCGACCCGATCTCGCGAATGCCAAAAAACCATATTATCCTGTGATATCGGCGGTGGGACCTCAAACATCGCAGTCCTCGAAAACGGGCAGACCTTATCGACCAGTTGTGTATCAGTTGGCGGGCGCTTGCTGGGGGTCAGTGCCAAGGGAAAAATCTGGCGCATTGACCCACCGGCCCAGGTCGTCATGCAGCATCTAGGATTGAACTATAAAATCGGGGATCAGATTCGCAAAACAGATACTAAGCGCATCGCCGCCGCATTTGGCAAGGTGTTATTTGAGGTCATTACCGGCCCTGCAAAATCGCGCTTGGCTCGGCAGCTGATGTTGACTGATAACCTGCAATTTCCCGGCTGTATTGATGAATATTCATTTTCCGGCGGGGTGGCAGAGTTGATGTACAGCGGCTTAAACCATTATGATGATATCGGTAAAATTCTGGCCGATCACATCAATGCCCTGACGCCCAAACTATCTGCTGCAGTTGTTGAACCGGCCAACAAAATCAGAGCCACCGTCATCGGCGCCGGTGCCTATTCATTGTCGATATCCGGCAGCTCGTGTTTTATGGATGATCAGATTGCGTTTCCATTTAGAAATGTGCCGGTCATTCGAGTGGATGTTGATCCATCCAATTTAAGTTTTGAACACGTGGTTGCACAAATAAAGGCGTCCTTCAGGCGATTTGACCGGGTTGAAGGTGAGGACGTTGTAGCGCTGTACTTTAAGGATCCGGTGCGCTCATCCTATCCTCAGCTGGAATTATTTGCCAGATCCATTGAAGCCGCCCATGAAAATTCCATAAATAAAGGCATTCCCATAATATTGATTTTCGGAACCGATATTGCCTGCGGTGTGGGAAATGTCATTCGTCGTGAAACAAATGTGAAATCCAATTTGCTTACGCTGGATGAGCTAGCGCTCAAGGAAGGCGATTGGATTGATATTGGTGAGCCCCTGGTGGGTGGTCAGGTTTTTCCGGTTACGGTCAAATCGCTGGTGTTTCATTAGTTGATATTTTGCGAGGTAATCAGCTGCTGCTGAATGCGTCGGCTGATTTCCTTGGCAGCTTGGTGGGTTTCACCGGTGAGTGTTTTCATCTTTTTTTCGTCAAGGCTGGCTTTGAACCCGACGATCCAGATAGCTGACCTCAATTGTCCCAGCCCCATCAGCGGCGATGCCACCGCCCGAACACCCAGGATATATTCTTCATCATCGATGGCGAACCCTTGTGCGCTGACCTGCTCTAACTCTTTGAAATACACGTCCGTATCGATGATCGAATTGCTTGTAAAACGCGGCAAACCTTTGGATTCAATGATTTTGCGGGCCTGCTGGTCCTTCATGGTTGCCAGAAAAACCTTGCCGACTGCGCCGGCCAGCATGGGGATGGTGGTGCCAACCGGGGCCGTAATCTTAAGGTCCTGCCTGGACTCAACAATATCCAGGATGGTGACATGGTCCCAGTTCATGATGCCCAGAAAAACAGACGTTCGGGTTTTTTCCATCAGATCTTCCATCACCGGCCTCGCCGATGTTTTGAGGTCAATCTGGGAGTATGCTGAACGACCGATTTCGAGCAAAGTGAAGCCCAATTTGTATTTTTTGGACAGCGGATCCCGCATGACCGCACCCAGTTCTTCAAGGGCCGATGTCATGCCATGAACCGTGCTTTTGGCCATTTTGAGATTTTTAGCCAGCTCGCTCACCCCCAGGCCTTCTTTAGACGAAGAAACAGCGCTGAGGATGGCAAAAGCCTTTTTTACGGACGGCGCACCATACTTTTTCATAGGTCGAGAATACAACTGGATACCAGGATTGTCAACACATTTCGTTCATCTTGGTGAACGCGCTTCTGGCGAAATTCAAATTCCGTTTTTCACAGTTATAAATTGCAATTGAGACTTTCATACCTGACATGCCAACGCATTTTGAAAAAAATCTTAAAAAAGTATATTTTGACTTGATCGAAAAGATGCGTTGTGGTATCACGTTTATAAAGCAGATATGTTCATGATGATGAACTATTTGACGGCCTTCATTCCACAGCGATATTTCAGTTTGCGACAACCAAATAAAATCTCACAGAAGCCATCCCAGGGTAAAACGTTGCGCACCCGGGCGCATCTCGGGATGTTATCTCAAAACCATAAAGGAGAAAAGTATGGCGACCGATAAGCAAGGCCTTTCAACGGCCGAAAGTCTTCGCAAGACCCGGACCTATGGCAAGTTTAGATGCCATAACCCGAGCTGCATGGAAAGGATTCAGCCGGAAAAGGGTTGTAAAACCGCTAAATGCCCGACCTGCGGAATGGAATACCGTATCCACTGGGTCAATGCCAATTTGCCCCGCATTCGTGGCCCGGTTTGGGAGGTCAACAAGAAACTGGCTGAAGAAAAACTAAAGGAAAAGGGGGTATCCTGATATGGCGTTAAACCGAAAGATCGCATACATTGATCTCACCACCGGTGATATCGAAACCAAACCGATTCCGCTTGAGGTGCGCAAGAAATTTTTAGGCGGCCGCGGACTCGACGCTTATCTGCTGTATAACCATACCAAAAAAGGGTGCAACCCATTGGGGCCTTCCAATACGCTGTTGATCAGCGGTGGTATATTGACCGCCACCTGCGCATCTGCAACTGCCAGAACGCATGTTATGGCCAAATCACCGTTGACCGGACTTTTGGGTAGCACCAACATGGGTGGGTTTTTCGCACCCGAACTGGCCTGGGCCGGATTTCATCATCTGGTCATCAAGGGCAAGGCCGAGCATCCGGTTTACATCTCCATTAACAACGGCGAAATCGAAATTCGCGATGCCCGCGACATCTGGGGTAAATCCGTAACCGAAACACAGTGGGCTATCCGGGAAGATTTGGGAGACGAGGAAGTTAAAAGCTGTGTTATCGGGCCGGCTGGAGAAAATCTGGTTCGGTTTGCCAATGTGATGACCGGCATCAAAAATTCCGGCGGCCGCACAGGCATGGGATGTGTCATGGGTTCCAAAAATCTGAAGGCTGTGGCCGCTCGCGGGACCATGGACATTCAGATTGCCCATCCGGTTGAAGCGCTGGAATACAATAAGCGTTTTATCGATCAAATCGTCAGCGCCAAAGTGAACCAGACCCAGGGAGTTTTAGGGACGCCTTTTATCTGGGGGGCGACAAATTGCTGGGGTGGTGTCCGGACGCGGAATTTTCAATACAATCAGTGTGAATATGCTGACGATATCGAACCTGAACACATTGATGAAATTGCTGAAGAATCAATGGGGCGCCATCATATGACCGGTTGCTTTGGCTGCCAGGTTCATTGCCGGGCTCAGTATAAGATTCCGAGCGGTCCCCTGGCCGGCAAATACGATGAAGGTCCGGAATACACATCCCTGGGCGCTTTTGGGGCCGAAACCGATACCCCCCGGGCTGAGACGGTTCTGACCGGCAACTATCTGGTCAATCAGTTTGGGATGGACAACCTTGAAACCGGCAGTCTTATTTCCTGGGCCATGGAGCTCTATGAGCTGGGTATCATCACCGATAAAGAAACTGATGGACTCGATTTGACCTGGGGAAACGACAAGGCCGTCCTCGAGATGGTTGAACGCATCTGCTACCGCAAAGGCTGGTTGGCGGATGCACTCGCCGACGGCGGCATTCCGGCTTCCAAAAAGATCGGAAAGAAATCATTCGATTATCTTGTTCAGGTGAAAGGCATGAGCAACTTGCATTCGGATGAAAGGCCCACCCCGGCGTTGGCGCTTAACGTGGCCACTGCCTCCCGGGGTTCAGACCATCTTAGAAGTCGGCCGGCTATTGATTTATATCATTTGCCCGAAAAGGTTCTAAAAAAGATATACGGCAGCCCGGTGCCTTATGACGGACAGCTGAGCTCAGAGCATACTGAATATGTCGGCAAACCCTGGCAGGTTTTCTGGCAAGAAAACTGCTTCATGGGTGTTGACTGTCTGGGTATCTGCAAATATCACACAACCTTTCTGGGACCGACACTGCCCAATTTCGAGGACTGGTCAAAAGTACTTTACTACAATACCGGACTCGAGATGACGCCCGAAGAAATCTGGGAGATCTCGCACCGCTGTAACATGCTCGAACGGCTCTTTAATTTGAGGGAAGGGCTGACGCGTAACGATCTTGAAAAAGGCGATATGTTAAACCATCGTTATTTTGATGAGCCTTGTAAGCGCGGTGCTATTGATGTGATCGGTATGACCATCGATAAGAAAAAATTCGTTAAGATGGTTGACGAATTATACAAACATCAGGGCCTCGATAAAGAGGGTAAGCCGAAAAAAGAGACTTTGAAAAAACTCGGCCTGGAAAATGAGCCATCCCATTTACTATAATTACACTTAAGGAGAATTTAAATAATGGCTAAGATGTTATATATAGATCACCAGAAGTGCACGGGCTGTCAATTGTGTGAGCTCGTGTGTGCTGTTTCGCATGATGGCATATCGAATCCTGCGCGTAGCCGAATCCGAGTGGTTAAATGGGAGGCCGAAGGTCTGTATATCCCCATGTCCTGCCAGCAGTGCGAGGATGCCCCCTGTTTGAACGTCTGCCCGGTAAAAGCGATTTCGCGCGATGGGCTATCTGAACGCGTTGCTGTTGATTATGATGTTTGCATTGGATGCCGTTCGTGTGTGAGCGCATGTCCTTTCGGTGCTATGATGTTTAACCCCACCGACAGAAAAGTATTTAAATGCGATCTTTGTGACGGCGAACCGCAGTGTGTTCGGTTTTGTGAGGAAAAAGCAGTGGATTTTGTCGATGCGGATAAAATCAACATTTCCAAACGACGCCAAGCAGCAGAGCGGGTCTCCACTGCGAGTAAAGAAGCTGCGGGTTTAGAAGGTTAACTCAAGGTGTAATATCCTCATCACTTTTTTCTAACAAATGGGGGGTCTCTGGTTTACCCGGGGACCCCTCTTTTTTGTTTCGATGAAAAATGACAATCAAGCGGTCAGTCAATAAGGCCCCAAAAAAAGTGGCCATTATTAGCAGCTATTTTAAAGGTGAAACTTACGGACTTTTAGGGCCACAGATGGCGGCCACCATTATCGAGGACCACTGCAATTGCGAATGCATCGTGATTGCCGTTAGCCGAGAAGCTGACCGCAGTGCACTGAAAAGGGCGCTGGCGGATTATTTTGGGACCCACAAACCTGTGATTGGCTTTTCCGCCCTGAGTGGCCGCGAGGATCTTTTTTCTTTGGCGGCTGAGCTGAAGGCCGAAGGCGCTATCACGATTCTGGCAGGTCCGCAGGCAAACGTTGATTTTGCAGGAGAAAAGGGCTGGCAGAAGCATCCCCATCGGTTTAAGGGATTGTGGGAATCTTTCAATTACGGTCTGCAGGGGCCGGCGGAGCAAGTTCTGCCGCTGCTTAGTAATTTGGATGCTGTTGATAGCGTGTCGATCGCGGGACTTTTGGTTGTGGACGCTGATGGCAAAGTCAGGCCAAATAGTCCAAAAGCTTGGGATCCCATGTTCATGGGTAAAGTGCGCTGGAATAATATCTACACGCCTGCAAAAGATGAGCTGGTCCCTTTAAAAATTGAAACCGGGCAGATTCTACAGCACATCGGCTGCCCCCATGCAGCCCGCTCGAAACAAGCGCATATCGATTATCCGACATCCATCCGCGCTCAGCAGGGCAAATCGATAGGACTTCGCTTAAAAGGCTGCAGCTTTTGCGATGTGGCTGTGGATAAAGGCTTTCACGGAACGCTGGGTTTTGAAACTGTGATCCGCCAAATCCGCTGTTTGCCCGAAGCCACCGATGGCAGAAAGATTGCTTTTGAGCTCATTAATGAATATCCACTGCCAACTCTCCTTGATTTACTCGAAGCTGTTCATTCGCAGGGCATTCGCTTGTCGCAGGTCAATCTCACCTTAAGAGCCGATGGACTTATTGCCGGAATTGAGCATTTAAAAGCAGTACTGGCGACAGCCATCCGCAGCGATATTTTTGTGTTATTGGGCTCGATTGGTTTTGAATCATTTGATGACCGTATTCTGCAAAATTTGAACAAAGGACTGAGTGTTGCAAAAAATCTGCAGGCCATACGATTGATGCGGGATCTTAAAGACGAATTTGGAGCGACATTTGGATATTCAAGCAGGGAAGGGGCCAACCACGGGTTTATTCATCCCACTGCATGGGATACGGAAGAAACCGCAGCTGAGATTCAGAAAACCATCCATCTATATGGTCTGCAAAACGATATTCTGCCGCCTCACAGCACGCCTTTGGTGATTCATCACGCTTCTGCGCTTGGAGACTGGATCAGGGAAATCGAAGGACTGGAAAGACTCCATTGGCAGCGACATGGCACGGTTATTGGTTGGTGGGATGAACCGCGTCCTACTTGAAAGCTGGGTCAGTCTTTGATATTGAAAATTTATTCTAATGGTTTTGTATAAATCCAACATCATAATATTGGGTCAAAAATTGAAGGAGGCATTTAATGCAAAAAAAATACGATGCGGTTATTATCGGCGCAGGCGTTATCGGGTGTTGTATTGGCTTCGAGCTGGCCAAGCGGGGATATAAAACATTAAACGTGGACAAACTCGGCGACGCTGGCATGGGTTCCACGGGGGGATCATGCGCCATCATCCGTTTCCACTACTCCACAACCGAAGGTGTGGCTTTAGCCAGGGAAGGCTATTACTACTGGCTCGACTGGCCTACCTATCTCGGGGTAAGAGATCCCGATGGCATGGTAACGTATCGCAACACCGGCGCCCTGGTCATCAAAACACCGGTAAATAAGAATCTTAGCCGGGTCAAAGCGGCCTTGGATGAATTTGGTGTGGGCTATTTGGAACTGGAGCCGGAGGAAATTGGGCGTTACCTGCCCAACGTTAATTTGGCCAGCTATTTTCCTCAAAAATGGATAGACGACCCGGAGTTCGGCAAGCCCACTGCAGACACCATTCCCGGTGCCCTCTGGATACCTGAATCCGGCTACATCTCTGATCCCAAGCTTTCAGCCCATAACGTCCAGGTGGCAACCGAGGCCATGCAGGGCGAGTTTCTTTACAATGCGCGGGTTGTTGAGATATTGCAGAAACAAGGCCGAACAGCCGGAATCAAGCTGGATGACGGCACCGAGATTGAAGCACCGGTTGTTGTCAATGTGGCTGGCCCCCACTCCTTTTTAATCAATCGAATGGCCGGTATTGAAGAATCGATGAAGATTAAAACCCGGCCGATGAAACAGGAAGTGGCCCATGTGCCTGCACCTGAAGGAATGGACTGGGAGCGCGACGGCTACATGTTGTCTGATGGCGATATAGGCTGCTACTCGCGTCCCGAGGTAGGCAACAATATATTGATCGGCAGTGAAGATCCGGATTGCGATCCACTTCTGTGGGTGGACGATCCTGACAATTACGATACCAATTTTACCGACCAATTTAAATGTATGGTCATGCGTGAAGGCATGCGTGTCAACGATCTGGCCATTCCCAACCAATATCAGGGCGTGGTTGATCTTTATGATTGCAGCGATGACTGGCTTCCCATCTACGACAAATCCGATTTGCCTGGATTCTATATGGCCATCGGCACCAGCGGCAATCAGTATAAAAACGCCCCGGTTGCAGGCGTCATGATGGCTGAACTGATTGATGCTTGCGAAAAAGGACATGATCACGATGCGGATCCTTTTCAGTTTTATATGAAATACACGCGGCGCAACATGAACGTAGGTTTTTTCAGCCGCAACCGCGAAATCAATAAGAATTCCAGTTTTTCGGTTATCGGCTAACAATCGCAATTGTTGCTTCCAATAAGTTGACGGTCTTAAATAGAAAGGAGCAGATGATGGTGATCAACAGATTCGCCGCTATTATAATCCTTATATGCATGGTCATCATTGGATGTGCCACGGGAGACTATGCAAAAATAAAAACCCAAACAGCCAGTGAATCAAAGGTTACCCAACAGCACCTGATTGACAGTTGGTCCGATTACACCATCTGGCTCAGGTCAACTGTCGTTGTCTTTGACCCCAAAAATGACAATCGCGAAATTTTGGTGGGCAGCCGCTGGGGTACGGTTAACGATCAGCAAACCTGGGACCAAATCGTCAACACCAATACCACGGCCCAAGGCACCGTCAGCCCCATGTGGGCTGATTACCACATGACGCGCTTTCGAGAGATTCGGAGCCCCGATAATCAGAAGCTTTTTGGGTACATTATCCATCAACAGCACGATCTGGTCAGCGCTAGAGTGGTCGATGAAAATACGGTGCGATTATTTTACAACCGTGCCCGGTTTGGCGGACCCTGACATCAAATGGGTATCGTATTTAATTTCGATACCGGCTTTAAACCGGCAATGATGGGTTAGATAAAATTGTTGTGATCTTAGATGATGATATCTGCATCTTTCTAATTTTTCAGATATTCTCATTAGATCTCAACATTGTATTCAGATAGCGCATGATACACCTTGTTCTTGATTTAAGTCGGATTATAGGTTAAAAAAATATTGCTGGTTTTTAAACCTACCCCATTTCACAAACAGGTTCTTGTTACTTTAAAGAAAAGGATGATTGAATGCATGGACCTGAAATCCTCTCTATGGTATTTTTTCTTTTCCTTATTTTGATGATGTATCTACTTTTCAGTATGCGTAATTTAATAAAAAACAAAACGTTAACGCCTCTTGAATATTTATGGAAGCTAAAACAGATAATAGGCAAAAGTGAATATGAGATATTTCAGATAGCGGCTGAAGAGAAAGGTTGGCCAACGTATCAGGTGGAAAGACACTTCCAAAGATATTTAGAAGATCAAACTTTACCTGTTTATGTAAAAGAGTTTCTTGCAGATGGTAAGGAATATATAAATGCATACCGATGTATGCCTGGAGATTATTTAAATAAAAAGCTGCTAATTTTTTATTCTCTCTTTACGCTGCTGATCATAGGCGGCTCCTTTATTTTAAGCCTCTATATTATCCCCAAGATTTTTCCGTCTGAAATTATGACTCGATTAATGTAGAAACCTCGGAAAATAGCTGGGGCTTTGTTTATGAAAGGAGATAATGGTGGATATAAAAAAATTAGCAGGAATATTAATCTTATTATTCATATTTATTATCGGATGTTCAACAAATACGGGAAACATTGGAAATGTAAGAAAACAGTCCGGTACTGAGGATAAAATAACGTTGGCAGAGCTAAAAGATAATTGGAATGATTATGATATCTATTACGGAAAAAGAAGCATCAGGTGGGCCGATGCAATCATGTTTGACCCCAAAAACAACGGCACCAAGCTCACTGGTGACAGTTGGATTAAAATTGAGGATCAGGAAACACTGGACGCGAAAATAAATGAGATCCAGAATCTTTACAGTTATGCAAGGGTCCATTTGATTGAAGGAGCAGATAAGCAGCTGTTCGGATATATGTACTATGCCTTCTACCTGCGGGTTCCTGTAAAAATAGTTGACGAACGAACTCTTTATGTAAGCTCACTGCCAAAGTATAAATCGGCACCATGAGTTTCTAAACTGTGTTAAACCATGTGGTAACTCCAACATATATTTTATTTCAAGCGCAACAATAAAATTGTAATATTCGAATGATAAAACAACTTCAGTGGGTGGATCCAGGCGGGTGGATTCGCCTTTTTATTTTCCCAATTGTATCTTTAATTACCTCTAAAAAAACTGTGACTGGCCGGGACCAGGCGGGACTGGTGTACCTTCATTTGTTTGGATTTGGCATGATAGAGTGCCTTTGAAATACCTTTATTTGTCAAATCACCAAGCAAATGGAGAAGAAACACCGTGAGTCTAATAAAATGCTTTTGCGCTTCTTTGCTTGCAATTCTTTTTTGGGTTTCTGCCGCGTCTGCTGGTGAATTTTATGTCAGAGAAGGATTTTGGGGAGGATTTGATGCTGGTGCCGGGTATCTTAGCCAGTCATTTGACAATGAAAACGAAGAAGATGTTTATTTCTTTATGGGATTCAAAGGCGGCTATACCATTAATCCGCAATGGTTGGTTGGACTCGAATTAAGTGGCTGGCTTCTTGAAGCCAGCGACCCGACCGACGCAAACAAAGGTAAGGGTATCATGCAGGCTTTTTTGATTACCCGGTGGTATCCTATCGAAGAATCAAATCTTTTCGCAAAGGCAGGCGGCGGATACGTCAGTAATTGGAGCAATCGATCGGACGAGCCAAGCAGAAAAAACGGCTGGGGTTTTACGCTGGGTGGCGGTTATGATGTCATGCTTAATGACGTTTTTCCAGACCTGGATATGGCCATCAGCCCGTTTGCCAACTTCAGCTATGGCGAAACCGGAAATTGGGATTATCGAGCCATAACAGTCGGGATTGGCTTTACCTTTCCATAACATTCAAAAGATAGGCCGCCTGTATTATCATTTTAAGGAGATGCATTTTTGCAGCAATACGACTGTTAAATAACAGGCGGCCGTCTGATTATTTTTTTTGCGCGAGTAAAATCCGCGCATTTTTTTTACGGGGTTTTTCGATCTGCTTGTCATTACCCCAGCGCTTGAACAGGTCGTGCTCGATTCCCATATAATCAAATACTTTGCCAATGGTTTGGTCAATGATATCTTCAAGCGTTTTGGGTTGGTGGTAAAATGACGGCACCGGTGGCAGCAAATGAGCGCCCATTTCAGCTGCCTGGGTCATCAGGCGCAGGTGTCCGACATGCAGCGGGGTTTCTCTGATTACCAACACCAGTTTGCGCTTTTCTTTCAAGGTGACATCCGCTGCCCGGACCAGCAGGTTTTCATTATAGGAATTGGCGATGCCGGAGAGCGATTTAATGGTGCAGGGTACGACCACCATGCCCTGGGTTAAAAACGAGCCGCTTGACAATGATGCGGCCATATCCTTGTGGTCGTAGACATAATCCGCCATAGCTTCAACCGCATCGGGGTGGTAGTCGGTCTCGATTTCAATGTTCAAGCGGCCGGACTTGGAGATAACCAAATGGGTTTCAAAATCCGTTTCTCTGAGCAACTCTAAAATGCGAACGCCATAAGTCACGCCGCTGGCACCGGATATGCCGATAACAATTCGTTTAGTCATGAATCTGTCCCTTATTATAGTTTTTTTACCGCAGAGACGCAGAGATCGCAGAGTTATTTATTTTTAGCTTTTCGCTGAGAGGGCGAAAAGCTAAAATTCTCAAGCCCTCCGGGCATTGATAATTTCCTCTAAAAGAATCTGACAGTATTAATATAGCACTTTATGCAGCTTTGCTGCTGAGTGGTTTTCATTTACCGTCCTCTCAGCGGTAAATGAAAAAAATCTAATCTCTGCGTACTCAGCGTCTCGAGCGAAGCGGGCGGTTAAATCGATGCATAATAAATCTTAAAATATATAATATACACTACTTTTTCAATGACGAGAATTCTGTCATGCAACGCTTCATGATTTTGTCCACCAGAATTTCACTGTGCCGGATAATCTGCTCGATGGCTTCCGGAGACAAATTGTCCCAGTGAATCCCGGCGGTAACCACCACCTGGGTTTCCAGGGTGGCAGCCAAAATCTCGGCCGTGGCTTTAGCCAGCTCGTCTTCCTTATGACCCACCAGGCAAATAACCGATGCGCTGGAACTGGTCAACTCAGGATCTCTGAGGCTCGGGCGGGGTTGAGCAACCGCCACAGCGCCAATATGGGGTTTTTCGCCACCCCAGATTGCCACCAGTACATCAGCACCGATATATCTAACGCTGGCGGATAGATTATAGGCATCTTCCTCGGTATGGACCGTAAATTCCGAGTTTGACATTTAAAAAATCTCCAATGCGGCCTTCACAATCGCCTGCGCAAAGGCCTCATCTTCCATATTGGCCGGAATTTCAACAACACTGACATCGGAATTCAACTGTTCACGAAGTGTGTCGACGAACACCTGATCTTCCTGAGGGTCGTAAGTTGGGTTTTCAGGGCTGTCCACTGAGGACCACCCTTTTTGCGGTACGACAACGCATACCGGCCCGTTGGCTTGATTGAGTTTGGTTGCGAAAGCCCCGGCCACTTCTTTAAGCTCCTCGCTTGATAGACGAATCCAGGTTCTGAATTTGTCCAGGTCGTACTTGCGGCGTTCGTGATAATCCGGTTTGTATTTAGATTTGGCCGGTGTCATGTGATTCACGCTGCAGGTTGAAACGATTTGAGGAATACCTGCCTTGCCGGCGGTTTCCAGTCGCTGGGGACCGGCATCGCGCATAAATCCGTAAAGATGCTCACCAACACCACCGGGGGCCAGATCAACAACACCCTGAAAGAATCCGTTGGCAATCATATCTTCCATGGCCCGGTCGCCAATACCTGCGGCTGAAAAACCGATAACTTGAAAGCCTTTGGTCTCAAGACTGGCGCGCACGGCACTGGCACATTTTTCACAAGGGCCCAGCATAGTTAGGGCTATGGCTTTGCCTTTGCCGGTCTTGGCGGATGTGATCCCGCCTAGCACCATCCCGGCCAGCGCCTCGGCGGCGCGGTCCATGACATTTTTGAGCAAATCACTGACCCCGGAAATTTCGATCACCGAATGGAACAGGGCAATATCACCGGTGCCAATATAGCGGGTGGCAAGCCCCGGCAAAGCCGCCGTCGAAGAAATCATGACTTTGGGTATACCAAAGGGCAAAGAGCGCATCACCTCGGTGGCCATCAGCGTCCCGGTGGAGCCGCCGATGGCAATCACACCGTCCAGATTATTTTCAGCGAGCAGATCTGCGGCAATGCTTGAAGCGCCCGCCATTGTCAAATTGGTGATCTGGGCACGGTCGCGAGAGTTGCGGATTTCTTCAAAACTGCTGCCGCCGGCGGCGGCAACGCGCTCGGGTGGAATGTCTGCTTTTGACGGTTTGTCACCGCGCATGGAAATATCCATCAAAAGCGTGTTAAGACCCAGCGCTTTTAATTTGTCTACCAAATAATCGGTTTCCAACCCCTTGGTGTCCAAGGTCGAAACAATCAATACGGTCTTTTGCATGTTTTTTAAGGTATGGCTCACGCAAAACCGCTTAGTACGAAAAGTTTTCTTTAAAATCTTCTTTGCGACTTTGCGGCTTTGCGTGAGGCTAATTCAGATTATCCACTCTCTTGCTGAACCTTTTCCGCTATCATCTTTTTCAAGGTCTCTTTATTGACCTTGCCGGAGTCACCGACCGCTGGAAATTCGGGAACCACTTCCAGGCGCTCCGGCAGCTTATACATGGCCAGCTGTTTTCCTTTCAAAAATTCCACCATTTCTTCGAAGGAGAAATCCTGGCCGGCTTTGGGTATCACATAGGCACAGGTTCGTTCACCCATTTCGCGGTCCGGGTAGCCGACAACAGCAACCGATGCGACCTTGGAATGGTCGTTGAGCAGTCCCTCAATTTCGGCCGGATAAATATTTTGACCGCCGCGGATGATCATATCCTTGGCGCGGCCCAGTATCCACAAGCACTCCTGATCGAATTTGACGATGTCGCCGGTGGTTGTCCAGCCATTGGGATCAAATACGGTGGAGGTCAGCTCCTCGTCGCGGAAATAGCCGGCTGGTGCATGGGGTCCCCTGAAATATAGGATGCCGGGCTCACCTTCCGGTACCGCGTTGCCGTCTTCATCCTTAAGGATCACTTTGTTGCCGGGCAGCATGCGGCCGACGGTACGGCGGCGTAAATCCTTGCTGTCTTCAACCCGGCAGCCTGAGACAGAGCCCATGTCCTGAGTGCCCAGGTCACTGGTGATAACCGCGCCAAAAGCCTCTTCGGCTTCCTCAGCAATCTGAGGCGAAAGATAGCCGCCGGCTGAACGAATAAAGCGCAGGGAACTCAGATCATATTTGGACGTGTCACACTCGAGCATCCGCACCAGATGGGTGGGGACCACACCGATGGCCGTGGCCTTTTCCTTTTCTATCAAGGCCAGGGCATCCTCGGGAACAAACTCTTCGAGCATGACCGTTTTGGCGCCGGCCAATGGGGCAGCAAAATAGGTCAGCGTCCCGGCGGCACCGCCGGCATGTGGTGCAATCGCCATGGTAATATCGTTATGGTTTAAACCCCAGATGCCCACGCGCCCTTTGGATGTGCAAACTCGCGGTGCGGTGGGCCATTCCACCAGCTTCGGCAGTCCGGTTGTGCCGGATGTAGTGGTCAGTAGGGCAATATTCCAGAGCGGATCTAAGCGTCTTTCATTGAGCGCTTTTTCATCGATGGGCTTTTCAGCAGCTTCCTGGGCCAACTGGGTCAGCGAATAGGTGTTTTGCGGAGCCGAATCCGGTACCGTATCGTCAAATAGAAAAATGTTTTTCAGATGCGGAAAACGCTGCTGCAGCTCTTTATACATTTCCAGATAGTCAAACTTGCGGTATTCGTGAGGAATGACCACGGCTGTAGCTTCGGTTCTTTCGACCATGTATTCCAATTCCCGTTGGCGCAGATACGGATAGACGGTCAGAGAAATGAGACCGGCTCTTTCGGCGGCGATTCTGGCCAGAAAACCATATACACTGTTGGGTGATTGAATAATGATACGCGAATATTGGGGGATGCCCATCTGAACCCAGGTGGCGGCGATGCCGTCCACCAGGCGTTTGGCTTCCGCCCAGGTAACACGATATTTGGAATCCACTAAGGCTTCCTGATCGCCATACTCGCGTGCATTTCTATCCCAGAAATCATAAAAAAGTTCCTGGGTCCAGTAACCTTCGTTTAAAAATTCATCCACCATCTCTTTTTGATAACGGATCGGTTTCACAACTTTCCTCCCTTTAAATGTTAAGTCTGTATGCAGTGATTCTAATCTTCTTTTTTGGATGTGGAGCGCTTGGCTTTTAAACCGGCTTTAAAGGTTTCCCAGAATTGCCGGTCGGTGTCTTTCCAGGCCGCGCCCCAGCGCCGTTCAAAATACGAAGCTGGCAGCCGCTCACGCCAGGAAGCCCAAGGATCACGGCCTTCTTTTTTGGCAGTTAAAACATCGTTCAAATAGTCTGAGATGTTGGCCAGCTCTTCTTTGGGCAGATAAGAAACTGCTCCCTCTTTGATAGATTTGACCAGATTGTCGGGGCTCCAGGCATGGGCGGTCAACATGACTGCCGGGATGTTTTTGTGCGTCGCCATTTCGAGCAGACCGTAGCCGTCAACTCCCATAATATCCAGAATGACCATATCAAACTGCTGGGATGCCAACAGTTCCTTGGCCTTTTCAAATGAAGCCGCGGTTACCAGTTCGCACATCGGCAGCAAATCGACCAGGGTATCCAGAATATCCTGCTCGTCGTCGACCGCCAACACCCGTTTGCCATCCAGCAAATTTTTATCTGCCATCTCAGTCATTCCTTTTATTGGTGCCTTGCCGTTTTATAGCTTCTATTTTTGATGGTTTTAGTTTTTGTGAAGATGTTTTAAAAAATAGCAGATCATGCCCAAGGGCAAGGCGCAAGCCGATTCAAAAGTGGAGTATACACGTTAGTATTCGAGCATTTTGAATCGGTTTGTAACACAGCCCTTGGGCATTAGATGCCTTTTTTAAACATCTTCTACAGGCCGAGTTCTGACCAGCGCCCCTTAACCTTCTCTACCATTTCCGGATCGAGCTCAATCGGAATGGGTTTTTTCTTCCAATCATAGGGAATTGTGGCATCGAGCAGGAGCCGGCCGGTAATTTCCCTGGCCTCGATCGGCAATGACGGATCCAGAGGTGTTGATCTACCACGCTTGATGACCTGTGAACGGTTGGGCTGGAATCGGAAACTCAGTGCATACATGACACGCGGTATATCCCAGGGATCGATATCTTCATCGACCACGATAACCGTTTTGAGGCCGTAGGCGCCCATCTCGGTAGAAATAGCGGCGGTCAGAACCTGATCGGCATGTCCGGGATACATCTGCTTCATGGATATGATGGCCAGAAATCGTCCCGAGCCTTCCGGTGGGCAGTAAACCCCTTTCAAACCCGGTATTTTCATATCCAGCAACTGCTGCCACAGGGTTGCGCCGTATGAGAGGGCCATGGTCATATGGGTATCGGTAACAGCGCGGCCCACAGTGGTCCCCCACAAAATGGGATTGTTGCGGTGGGTGACGCATTTGACATCGATAAAATTACGCGGGTCGGTGCCGACACCGGAATAATAACCGGTGTACTCGCCAAATGGACCTTCTTCCATGAACTGGTCGGCATCCACTTCACCTTCGATCACGATTTCGGCATGCGCCGGTATCGGCAGATCGACAGTCTCGCCCTGTACGACTTCGAGGGCTTCACCTCGCAGTGCCCCGTAAACGTCGTATTCGGATACAAATGCAGACACCCGCGCCGCTCCCAGGATAAACAGCAAGGGATCACACCCGATAACGGAAGCGACGGGCATGGGTTTGCCCATGGCCTGGTATTTTTTGAGCATGATGTCGGCGTGTTTGCCTTTGATAAACTGGGTGCCGATTTTGTCCTTTGCCAGTAGTTGGCTGCGGTAGGTTCCCAGATTGACCCATCCGGTTTCCGGGTCTTTGCTGATGATATAGTGAGCGGTACCGATATAACGCCCGCCGTCCAGCGGATACCATTGCGGAACCGGAAATTTAAAAAGGTCGATCTGCTCGCCAGTTAAAATGTTTTCCTTACACGGCGCGCCTGCTCCATCTATTTCTTTCGGTGGTGTCAGGTTCTCACCCAGCTTGGCCCACTCTTCATAAAGATCCACCAGTGAAGAATCCAGCGGCAGATCCATAATCAAAGCCAGCCGCTCGACTGTGGTGCAGACACTGGTAATAACCGGCGTATCATAGTCTTTGACGTTTTCAAAAAGAAGCGCCGGACCGCTTGCTTCTTCGTTAAGCTTGGCGATATGCGACAGCTCCAGGTTCCAGTCGACTTCGGCTGTGATCCGTTTACACAAACCGGTTTCTTCGCCTTTGGCAACAAAATCTCTCATGTCTCTCATAAAGCATTTCCTCCTTTTCTAAAGTTTGATTAAAATAATCATTGAAGTGTTAGCAAATGATGTGGATTTCTATTTTCAATCTCTGATGTCCTGGCAAGTCCTAACCGGTCGAGATGTATACGCTGTATAAAATTTGCCCTTTTTCATTCAATGAACGACATTTTTGTTTTACTCAGAAAAAACTGGTGGTTTGGATAAAACGACTTTGCTAAGGAATTTTAATGCGTTTCATAGCCTGTTCCTTGAGCAATTGCAGACCGGTCTTGCCGCCGATAACCGATTCTGTTTTGCGCTGGCTCCAGACCGTTTCCGGGCGGGCCTGGACAATAAACATGTTATCAGGAAAGCTGGTGTCCTTATCAATCGCCCATTCGATGTCCATGGGCCGCCCATAATGGTCTTCGATATTTTTTGCGGCATGGACAAGCGCCTTTATTTCATCGTCTTCCAGACAACAGGTGCATTGCACTTCCTCAGCGACATCCGCGTCGACGACTTTGCCCTGCTCCAGATCATAGACACATTCAATATGCTTAGTGGATATGGTTCGCTCATTGATTTCGAGCATGACTTTATCGACCACGAATTTATCCGGATTGACCGAGCCGGATACCACGGTTTCCCCCAGCCCCCAGCTGCCCTCGATGACGACTTTGGATATATCGCCATCGGTGGGGTTTATGGTAAACATCACGCCGGCGGCTTTGGAGTTGACCATCTTTTGCACACCGACACTGATGAGCACTTTTTCATGGGGGAAGTCGTTTTTAATCCGGTAGGCAATGGCCCGCGGGGTATACAAACTGGCCCAGCAATTTTGCACATGGGTAATCACCTGTTTTGCCCCCTGGATCCAGAGATAGGTGTCCTGCTGACCGGCAAAACTGGCAGTGGGCAAATCTTCAGCGGTGGCACTTGAACGCACAGCCACCGGAATGGTATCAACAGCGCACTTGCTGCACAGTTGTGTATATGCTTCCTTAATGGCTTCGGCCACCGCTTTGGGCATGGCTGTCTGTTTGATTAATTCCTGAACCTGGGCACTGGCCTTGTTGAGCGCGTCAACGTCTTCGGGATCCAAATCGGAAACGATCTCAATGATTTTATCCTTTATGCCGGCATCGGTTATAAACTGTAAATAGCTATCGGTGGTCACGGCAAATCCTGGCGGTACCCGGATATCGGCTTTGATCATTTCCCCCAGGCTTGCATTTTTGCCGCCGACAATGGGGAGTGAATTTTTATCCAGTCTTTCAAAATCCAGGATATAATCCATTTTTGTATTCCTTCGACGTGCATCCTTTTGAATCCCCCGCCCTGGAAGGGAGGGGGATTCAGACAGAATGTGCTTGGGTAGAAAGCGAAAGGTGTTAACTGCTTCACCTCATGTTGTTACTCGCTTGCCTTTCGCTGCTCGTTTAGCCGGCTCTTTTAACGATCTCCACCACTCCGCTGTCACCATCCACTTTGATAATATCGCCGGTCTTAATGATCTGGGTCGATACGCCTGTGCCGGTCACCGACGGGACGCCGTATTCGCGGCAAACAATGGCCGCATGGCTGGTCAGCCCACCGATATCGGTCACAGCGGCTTTGATTTTGGTGAATACCGGTGCCCAGGATGGGTTGGTTGACGGACAGACCAGCACTTCACCGGCCTGCAAATCCGTAATGTCTTTGAGTAGCTTAAGCACGCGGGCTGGGCCTTCGACAATACCGGCCGAGGAGGCGAAGCCCTTGATCTCGGAGACATCTTCGCCTGCGGTTGCGTCAACACCCTTGAGCCATTCCTTGACTTTGTCGGTGGTGATACCCCACAACATTATGGTGAAGGGTTCGGCCACTTCTTCGGGTGGAACGCCCAATGCCGGGGTTGGGTTCCATTTAGCGGCAGCTTCAAGGATTTTTCGACGCTTTTCGGCCTTGGACTTATAATAATTTGCACGCATGGGGATATCGACACCCAGCGCCCAGCCGGTGGACACCTCGGTCAGCAGTTCCGGAATTTCATAGCGGTTAAACATGAATATGTCATCGACTTCATTCAGCATGCCGCAGTTGACCAACAGCTTTCCAAAACCTCTGATCTTGTCAAACCAGATGGTGTGAAACCAGTGTTCGACCCAGAACAGATGGTCTTCGGCATAGCGGTAAATGGTTCGAATCGTGTTGTAGGCATCATCAAAGGCCTTGCGGTCTTCATCGGTCTTGATGAGTTTGCGATATTCGGCCACGATTTCATCTCTTTGCTTTTCGATCTCGTCCAAAGAGCGCTCGATGGTTTCGCCTTTTTCGAGCCGTTGGACATAATCCTTCATGTAGCTATAGGGAATGTCCGGATCGGTCAGCCAACTGCCCTCGTAATGGAACCAGCCGCTGCCGCAGGATACATAGAACCAGGGATCTCTGGATTTTTCATATTCGACCAGCCACTTTTTACCATCCTCGGATTGCTGCAGTTCGGCAATTTTGTCATCCACCGATTTGTCGCTCTTGAGAATGGCGGAAACATCTTTGGCGGAATTGGCCAGTTTGGAGAGGCGGACCAGCTCCTCTTCCGGCCTAAACATGGATACATAAGCGCCGGCGACCATCTTGCCGATGGCGCTTTCACTGATTCCGGGGAAAAGTTTACGGGAAACATCGGCAAACATGAGGTAAGCCAGATAGGTCAGATTCAGCATTTCAAAATGATACTGCCAGCCCTTGAACATCTGGTTGACGAGCGTGTCAAAGGATTCAATCAAATAATAGCTATCGTACACGCCGGTGGGCGCCGGTAGAACTTCTTCATCGGGAACAAATTTGGGCAATTCGTCGGGGACCTTAACCGCCGCCATCTCTTCACCGAGGGCTTTGAATTTGGTCAGCCATTTGTCCCACAGTTCGTTATAATGTTCGAATACATAAAAAACGCGTTTTTCAAAATGCCCGGCTTTTTCACCGATGATTTCCTCCGGGGGCGGCGCGATGGCGCAGATGTACATGTAACACCCCATCATTCGCTGGGCGATTCCTTGTGCCGGAGGGATACAAAATACGCGGGTGGTGTACTGTGATAGGGCGATCTGCCAGGCTTCCTGAAAAATTAGGTCCAGTGGCGGCACCGGTTCTGGAGCATGAATTTTATCCTGATACCAGAATTGCGCTTTTTCCCATTCCGCTCTGTCATCGGAAAAAAGGTGATGCGTCGGATACATTTCTTCCCAACCTTCAAGTTCAGAAGGGACCTCAAACTCGTGAGGGTCCGGGAATCTACCAGGTTGTTCGGCCATTTTCTTCCTCCTTTTCATGGTGGGGTTAAACGCTATTTGGTGAGCTTACACAATATTTCGAAATAATTTTAAAGGCTTTCGGTCGGAGGAACTGGACTTGGATGTGTTGCTGTACCAGTTGAGGCGTGAGCACAGAAGCCTGAAATTAAATATGATTCATTTTTTATGAACCAATAAAAAAAAACTGTCAAACCAATTAAATTTATGCTATGCATAAGTTCTGCTTATGGGTTAAATCTGTCCATAAAAAAAAATTAGTGTAAGGGGATCAGTGTTAGATGTTTATGAGGGACTTGGTTTATGCAGATGAACAATCAATCATTCAAATTTCAGATTTCCGAGCCATTAGCCCATAACAAATAACCAATAACGAATAGTCATCCATGCTGAATTTTAACCAGTTCAGAGTATTTTATTACGCGGCCAAAAACCTGAATTTTACTGCTGCCGCCGGCGAGCTGTTTATTACCCAGCCGGCAGTTACCGCCCAGATCAAGTCGTTTGAAGAATTTTGCAATCTGAAATTATTTAAAAAAAAAGGGCGCAAGATTTATCTGACCGATGAAGGTCGCTCGCTCTACCAGTACGCGGTCAAAATTTTCAAATATGAAAAAGAAATTGAGGCCACCATCGATGACATGCGCGAGCTCAAAAGGGGCGTCCTCAGCCTGGGGACGACCAAGGCCTATGCGCGATATTTTATGCCCCTGATGGTGACCACCTTTCATCAAAATTATCCCCAGATTAAAATTCAGCTGAACGAAGGCAGCTCACTTGATATGATTTACAGCCTGCTTGATTTTAAAATTGAAGTGGCCATTATCGCCAAAGCGGAAGATAACCCGGAGGTTCATTTTTTTCCGTTCAGTCAGGAAGAAATGGCGGTTATCTTGTCGCGCAACCATCCGCTGACCAAAAAAAAAGCCATATCTTTTGCGGATCTGGTCACCATCCCTTTCATTATGAAAGAAAAAGGCTCCGGAACCCGCAAACTGGTCGAAGAATTATTTGAAGCCCAAGGATGTACACCCAATATTCTAATGGAAACCAGCAATACAGAATTTATCAAACAGCTGGTGCAACGGGGTGAAGGGGTTTCGTTTGTTGTCAAAGAAGCCGTGGCTGCAGAACTGAAACAGAAACAACTCGCCACCGTTCCTTTGAAAGGCCCCAAAGTGTATTTGGATGTCAGCATTGCCTATCTGAAAGACCAGGTGCTATCACCGCCCGCAAAAGCGTTTGTCGATACCCTCGTCGGCTTGAAATCAGAAGACCTGCACCCCATGGGAATCGGGCTGCTAATGGCTAAAATTCTTTCCCAGCGCAAAAAGGAGCAGAGACAAATTTCTCAAATACGGAAGTCTCCATGATCAATCGACCTGTTTTCGAGCAAATTTACCAGCTGGCGCAACCCTATCTGAACACGCGACGCAATGATGTTCACATCCAAATCTCTTTGCAGTATGCTCACGAATTGCTGAATTCAGAAGGCGGCGAGGAAAGCATTGTCATCCCGGCCATCATTTTGCATGATGTGGGCTGGAAAAAAATCCCGGAAGACCTTCATTTGAGGGCTTTTGGCCCCAGGGCAACCGCTCCGGAATTAAACCGGACACATGAAGAAGCAGGTGTGGAGATCGCCGCTGATATCCTGGCAAAGGTACAATATGATACGGAAAAAGTTTCTGAGATTCTCGAGATCATCGACGGTCATGATTCCAGGAAAAATGCCCTGTCGCTCAATGACCAGATCGTAAAAGATGCCGACAAGCTATTCCGCTATTCCCAAAAAGGCTTTGAGATTGACAACCAGCGCTTTGAAGAGACTTTTGCGGAGGGAATAAATCGCCTGCGCAAATATTTGAACCGCTGGTTTTTTACCCAAACCGCTTTTCGCATCGCTAAGCAAGAACTTAAAGAACGAGAAAGGGAAGCCGGCCAATGATTGAGGACTGGGCGATTTTAAAGCGCGAACGAGTGGCAGATTACAAAATTTTCACTGTGCTCAAAAAGCAGGTGCGCTCACCGCGCACCGGCGACATCAGCGAGGTGCAGGCCCTCCAATTTTCAGACTGGGTCTTGATTCTGGCAGTGACGCCGCAGCAGGAGGTCGTCATGGTGAGGCAGTACCGGCACGGCACCGAGCAGGTACATCTGGAGCTGCCGGGCGGTCTGGTGGATCCGGATGATACGTCTCCGGAATTATCCGCCCAAAGAGAGCTGCTTGAAGAAACCGGATTTAGGGGATCCAGTATCCGGCTGATTGGGGAATGCTATCCGCAGCCGGCTATACTGAGTAATCGCTGTATGTTCTACCTGGCAGAAAATGCTGTTAGAGCGCAACCGCAGAATTTGGATGCTGGTGAAGACATCGAAATTATAACCATACCGCTTGAAGAAATCCGAGCAAAAATCGAGAACAAAGACATTAATCACGGGATGGTGCTGCAGGCGTTCTTTTTTTTATGGCTGAATCGAGGGGCGGCAATCGAACTTCTGTAAACACCTGCGAAAATTCTTGTTCATGAGGCTCTGAAGGCTTCCTTATGAAACCATATCCTAAAGTAAAAGGAGAATTCCATTATGCGCAATAAAAAGGATACACATTCAAGACGAGATTTTCTCAAGCATGCCGGGGTCGCTGGGGCTGGAGCAGCATTGCTACCCTTTAACACGCTAACAAAAGCTCATGGTAGCTCGACAACCCAGGCGCCAGAACAAATGAAGGTGCCAGAGCGACCCTTTGGCAAAACCGGCGCTAATGTCTCTATTCTTTCTTTAGGGGGTGTTTTAAAGCCTTCTGATCAGCTCGTATTCCGGCAAGCCTTTAAAATGGGTGTGACCTATTGGGATACGGCTGATTCGTATGGATGGGGGAAAAATGAAAAGGCGATTGGTAAATACTTTACCAAGTATCCGGATGACCGCAAAAAAGTTTTTCTGGTAACCAAAGCGGCCACTTCAGAACCGGAAAAATTAACGGAAAAATTGAATATCTCCCTTGAAAGAATGCACACATCTTACATTGATATGTACTTCATTCACTATGTCAGCAATGCAAAAAAAGAATTAACCGCTGCGGTTAAAGATTGGGCTGAAAAGGTCAAAGCCCAGGGCAAAATCCGTTTGTTTGGTTTTAGCACCCATAAAAATATGGCAGACAGCATGCTTGTTGCTGCCAAGCTGGGCTGGATCGATGGCATTATGATGAGCTACAACTATCGGCTGATGGTCCAAGAAAAGATGAAAAGAGCAGTTGACGCCTGTGTCGAAGCCGGAATCGGATTGACTGCGATGAAAACCCAGGCGGCATTTTCGGCTAATTTTTATGCGTCCATTGGATCTGAAACAGACGATGCATTAAAGATGACTCAAAATTTTTTAAAAAAAGGGTATACCGAGGAGCAGGCCAAGCTAAAAGTCGTCTGGGAAAATCCGAATATTGCCAGCATCTGCTCGGCGATGTCCAATATGACGATTTTGAAGGCCAATGTCGATGCCGCTTTGAATAAAAATCCACTGTCCGGAGCGGACCGGCAGCGCCTGCAGCAATATGCTCAATACACGGCTCCAGGTTATTGCGCCGGTTGTTCGCAAATTTGCGAATCTGCCGTCGATTATGACGTCCCCATTAGCGATATACTGCGCTTGGCTATGTACTATAACAGCTACGGAGATAGCAATACTGCCCTCAGATTATTTAGTGAACTTCCGGCAAATGTGAGGTCGAATATTTTTAGAGCCGACTATTCTAAAGCCGAAAAAGTTTGTCCCCAGAACATTCAAATTGGCAAATTGTTGAAACAAACATGTGATGACTTGGCATAAGTACTAATCTTTTAAAGCCGGGATCCAAACGTGATCAATCTCAACCAGCTCAGAGCATTTTATCAAGTTGCTAAATGCCAGAATGTCAGCCTGGCAGCAAAGCAGCTGTTTGTCAGCCAGCCGGCGGTTACCGCCCAGGTCAAATTGTTTGAAGAAAGTTGCGGGCTAAAACTGTTCAAGAAAAAAGGCCGCAGTCTTATACTTACCGATGAGGGCCAAACGCTCTTCAATCATGCCAAAAAGGTATTCGAATATGAAAAAAGAATAGAAGATGCGCTTGAGCAAATGAAGGAGCTCAAAGAAGGCAGCTTAAAACTGGGCTCGGCCAGAACATATGCTCGATATTTTATGCCCTTTTTGCTGACCGGTTTCCGTAATGCTTATCCGCATATCAAGATTCATCTGGATGAAGGCAGTTCCCAGGAAATGATCAACAGCTTGATTGAGTTAAGAAACGAGGTAGTGATCGTCGCCAAAGCCGATGATCATGCGAATATCGCCTTTATACCTTTTAGCCGTGAAGAGTTGGTGCTCATTTTACCGCCCAACCATCACCTGGCAAATGAAAGCAGTATTGTTTTTAAGCAATTCTCCCGGGAGCCGATTATCATGAAAGATAAGGGGTCAGGGACGCGCAAACTAATAGATGAATTGTACTCAAATCACAATGTCATTCCCAATATTTTGATGGAAACCGGGGATGCTGAAATCATCAAGTTGCTGGTGCAACACGGCGAAGGTGTCTCGTTTCTGGTTAAAGAAGCGGTGATGGGTGAAATTCAGGAAAAAAAATTGGTCACCGTACCAATAAAAGATCATTCAATTTTTATGGACGTCAGCATTGCTTATCTCAAGAATCAACCGCTCTCACCGTCTGCCCAGGCTTTTCTCAATAGTTTGGAAAATTTAGGTACAAAAAAAATGCGTTTTCAAGGCCTAGGCGCCTTGATGACAAAAATGCTGGCTGAAGAAAAATAATAACCAGTCAGTGTGTGATGGTCATTTTTTATCGTAATGCGGTTTTTGGGAAGCTCCAGTTGGAAACATCTGATATTGTCTCACCACGAAGAACACGAAGATCTCGAAGGGAAAACACATAAACTTACTTTTATCCTTTCGTGTCCTTCGTGGTTATATAGGCATCACTTGAACTTTTTGCATATGCAAATATCCTGATTTCATTTTCGTTAAACCATCATTTGTTCATTTTCATATTGATAGCGTTACCAGCCAAAGGAGGTATGGGATGGAGAAAAAATTTATTATGACGGCTTTTAGCAAAGATCGACCCGGTATTGTTGCTGATGTTACCGAGGTGATTTATGAAAACGGCTGCAATCTGGAAGATACGACAATGACTAACATGCTGGATGAATTTGCCATCATCCTCCTGTTTACCGGCCAGGGAGAGGACTTGGAAGATCAGCTATTAGGAGATTGCCGTCGACTTGAAAGAGACAAAGACATAACTGCTTTCATTCGACCGGTGGAGGCTGAACACAAGGGAAACTTAGCCGATGTAACCACTAAAATCATCAATGTAGAAGGCATTGACCAGACCGGAATTGTATTTAAGATCAGCAGATACCTTGCCAACAACAATATCAACATTGAAAGCCTGACCTCACGGCGGGCCGTCTCGCCCGAATCCGGAACCGCGCTCTATTTTATGGAAATTAAGGTTCAGGTTCCCGAAACAATCTCTCTTGAGCAATTAGAATCTGGGCTCTCG
>JAAUXU010116821.1_pt1 | contig 36760 bp, 35 predicted proteins | sample 7278151 | NCBI WGS metagenome assembly JAAUXU01 (sample SAMN14350113, study PRJNA611818) | marine sediment metagenome | isolation source: surface marine sediment (1.8m) | place: French Polynesia: Moorea | collected 2018-08 | reverse complement strand
TAAGGCTAAGGCTAAGGCTAAGGCTAAGGCTAAGGCTAAGGCTAAGGCTAAGGCTAAGGCTAAGGCTAAGGCTAAGGCTAAGGCTAAGGCTAAGGCTAAGCTAACTGACCAAGGGTAACCCTGAACGAACCTAAGCTCGGGTATGGTCAGAAATTTGCTTGTTCAAGCGGTCATTTTTGGCGCACGCTGATGGTCTATTTTGGTGCACACCAACTAAGAGGACACATCCTTCACTTTTTTGTTGCACAAACACATTGCCTACTTCGTGCTTGCCCCGTTTTGAAAGTTCTTGCTCACCAATTGGCAGGTCTTTGGCACGGAACTTGCGGGTCTGGCAACCCTGCTCGCCTCACTTGTCCGGCTGAGCAAGTTCGAACATGCACAATGCGGAGTTTGTTTTCCCGCGATTAGTTGAGGACCCCCTTTAGCTATATGTACAGCAAAAATTGCGCATTGCAGGTGGTCTGGAAGGAAGAGGAAAGGATATTTTGTGCCATTAGCAGCAGCAGTGGCAGCAGCAGACACACCTTCTTCTTCTTCTTGCTAATGATAAGCTCGCAAAAAAACTTTCTTGGGGGAGGCTCCCCTCCTATATACACATGGCCCTGTAAAGGCTTGACTTGGCGGATGCGAGCAAAGTTTTTCCGCCAAAAGTTGGACTTTGTCGGCCTTGGAAGAGAGAGAGAGAGAGTAACAGCAGCCTTTAATCGTCGGCGATCACAACATCACCCAAGTTTGGGGCAAGAAGAAGATTGTACAGAGCATTTTGCAAGCTCTTTCAAGCAGGAAAAAACCTCACTTGATTAGTAAAAGTCTGAGGGAACCCCTTTTTTGGAGAGAAAAAAATTGCCAATCTTTCTTCCCTTTTTTTCATTTTTTTGTGGCAAAGGCCAGGTCTTAAGAGGACGATGACAGACATCGCAGACGTCTCTTGTAGCAGGTCTCTTGTGACAAATGTCTCAGGCTAAGAGAGGAGGAGAACTTGGATGGGCCAGGAGTTTATCTCAGAAAAGTGAGGCGTTTTAGGCAAATTAAACTGTCAAAAGCGAATGAAAATGGATGTAGGAGCTCAAGTCCCAAGAGAGCTTCTTCTTCTCCTTTTGCTCACTTGATGATGCTCTTGTAGGAATTGTGCCTGCAGCCCCACAGTTTGACATAAAATAGGAGTACTATTGTGTGAGCAATATGGCCTTCAAAGGCCTTTTTCATGCACAAGCAAGCAGTAAATAAGCGAGAGAGCAAGCAGGGCCTTTGTCGGGGGCCAAGTTGTTACTCATGCGCTCGCTAACATCTACATACATGTGCGAACATTGCCAGGGCTGCTGCATCTGGCACGTAGGCAAAGTGCTCTTTTCTTTCTCGCTCACACTGCACGGAATTGCTCTCTTTTCTGTCCACGCAGCAGAAGCCTCTCAAGGTCTGTCCAACCAGACTTTTGGACATCATTTCTCACCCTTTCATAGCTGAAGGGGGGGGGGAAGGGAGATTTCTGGTCGTGTTTAGTTGAGTAGAACCCATCTATGGTAAAGATCAATCGCTCATTTAAAGAGAGAGAACCTTTTAGGCTCTTATTGACTGCTGAGAGGATATAAGGCAAGACACAATACGTCCTTTCATCCCTGTCACATATTACTAGACAGGAGGACCCTACAATAATGAAATGAAAGCAGACATTCCATACTACATGCAGACGGGGTGAGTCACAAGAAGTCTCAACCGCTGTGTCAACCCTGTCGTCATTGCATATCGTGCAACAAGGAGAGTGAGCACATCTTGACCGTCATCCACCTGGGAGACGGTTGATGTGCGTGGGTGTGCGCGCCAGGGGATACCTGGTCACCCGAGCACCAGCACAGGGTGAGTCAGCAACTGATTGGTGAAGACACTTTTCTCCTTGACGCTGCTTTCAACTAACAGGAGCATGAACATCTTGACGAGGAGAGTGAGGGGAATCTTTTTTTCTGCTTCACCCTCTCGAGTTCTCGGGTGTTCGTAGTTCTTCTAGACGAGACTACGTCTAGTGCTGACTTTGAAGTCAAATTGGGACTCTACTGTCCCAATTAGAAGTCTCAGTGTCGTAAGTAACACTGCTATTGTCTCAGTCTGGCCATCCCTCTCGTAGCATTAGACAAAAAAGCACGAGGCAATCGAAATCGACTGGAAACAAGCCTACCCTGCTACCTTTTGAACGCACGAGGCCTATTGGGCCTATGGCTGGCCAGAAGTCGTCAGCATGCAAGTTTCTTGACAAATGCGACGTGATCTTTGCAACGAAGAGACGTTCCCCAAGTTCTCGGCATTGATCTGAGGCCAGTGCCGTCGTCCCCAGGGTGGAAGAATTCCACGTTGAACGAATCTCAGTGTACATTCTATCCCTAACACCCACGTATTGTACTGCAAGACCTTTGTTCTACTCGTAGGAACGAGGAAAAATGTAGCTTAATTCAGTACCAAATACTTCGTCTTTTCTTTGAAGAATCGACTCTCTACTCTTGAGCTCAGTGACACGAACCTATTATTGCAGGAAGCCAGCGTTTTTTCGTCTCTCTACTTACAGTCTCTACTTACACGTGGTTCTTCTTTATGTAGTTTTCGTGTGCTTGCAGTTCTTGCTTGTGCAGTTTTTGTGTGCTTGCAGTTCCTGTTTGTGTTGTTTTTGTGTATTTCCAGATCTTCTTTGTGTAGTTTTTGTGTATTTCTAGATCTTCTTTGTATATTCCCAGTTCTTCTTTGTGTAGTTTTCGTGTACTTGCAGTTCTTGTTTGCGTAGTTCTTGTGCGTGTCGTAGTTCTTGTGTGGGTGTGCGTGTAGTTCCTATATGTGTAATTCTTGTGTGTGTGTGTGTGTGTGCATATGTAAGAATGCCAGACAGAGAGAAGATCTGAGATCAGCGGAGACGAGAAAAGTTTTCCCGTTAGGGAAAGGCCCCTTAGTACTGGGCCTTGGCACAGCCTTTGGCATCAGCAGAATGGTTGACGACGAAGACACCTTAACTTTCGTGCGAGTTCTTAATGCAAAGAAACTCCCCAAAAGATAACGTTCGCTTTGCCCAATTTTGCCCCAATCCTTAGAGGGAATCGTTTGAGGCGTTTCTTGACAGATCCTTTTCTGTCTTTCAATCTCATCCGTCAAAATCGGGCAAAATGAGGACTGACTTTTCCTTCCCTTTCTTCACTTTCCTTCCAATCGCTCTAAATTGTCAGTTCAAAGTTCATAAAATCTCTGGCGCTCTTGTTCTAGGCGAACTTTCTGATAGATGCATAGGGAAATTTCCAGAAAGTCGCTGAAAGATGGGAAGCTGAGAGGAGCCAGTTGAGGGAATTCCCGGCAGATCCCCAGTGAAAAACCTGCTGAAGGATGAAAAACTGAGAGGAGCCAGTTAAGGGGAATTCCCGGGCGATCCCCCTGCCAGAATCGCAAAGTCAAAGGAGGCGCAGTCCGGAAGATCCGTGGTGAAATTTGCAAGCTCCGTTCTGGGGAAATCTCTGCGAGATCCCCCGCGAATTTTGCAGAAGGTTGCAAAGTCTCAATTCTGAGGAAAATCTCCGCGTGATCCCCCGCGAAGAAAAGAAAAATTCCACTGGTCATCGCTTTCAGATCCCTTTGCCAAAATTACGAAGCTCAAAGGGGTCATTTTCTGGAGAAATCTCTGGCTAATCTGTTTGCAAAATTGCAAAGCTTCAATTCATCCAGGCAGATCCCCCGTGCAAAAAAATTGCAGAGTGCAAATGCTACTTAAGCAAAGCTGAGAGGGGCCATTTCTGGGACAGCAAATGAAGAAGCATTTTGTTTTAGTGCTTCTTCTTCTTCTTCTTCTTCTTCTCTCTCTCGCACACACACGCACGCACACACACGCGCACGCACGCAGCTGTTTGTTTTACGAGCTACCGATCTTGATTGCGAGAAGAGGACAAGAAATAGAGGAGTAAAAAAAGGCAACCAAAGTAATGAGGCCGAAATCTACACTTTCTTTACTATACGAAGAAGCAGCGAAGGCCTTAGAAGGCCTCTGGAGGCCATAAAAAGTGGCGATCATTAAAGGGATTTTTTCAGGGAAGAAGAGAGCGAGAGAGAAAGCAACACACACACGTACACATGCGCGCACTCACACGCAGGGGCAATTGTTTTGAACCCCTCCCCGGTTCCGTCCCCTCCCATGTAGTAGCAGTTTTACGATCGGCGCTCTTTTACTGGAAGGGGGGGGGGGGGAACGGGGGAGAGGAGGGTGGGTGGGTGGAGGTAAACAAATTCCCCAGTGCAGGAAACGAAATTGGAACGCTGGCGTGTGTGTGTGTGAGAGAGAGAGAGCGAGAGAGGTCGTGTGTAGAGAGAAAACGTGCGCGTGCGTGCGTCTGAATGAGCGCGCGCGCGTGTGAGAGAGTCACAAATAACGCTCAGTCATCATTGGTGTGTTTTGACACGCGCACGCGCACAAAACTATGGTAGTAGTAGAACTGTTCTGCTGAGCTTGTCCAGGGCTGCTTAGTCTATACGTCCGTATAGGGGGGAGGGGGGAGGAAGGGGGAGGAGGAAGGGGAAGCCTCGAGCGCTAGACCAACATTTCCCAAAATAAACCGCACACGCGCGCGCGTGCGCGCGCAGAAAGAGAAAGCAGCTCTTTTTGGTACTTTCTCTCTCTCTCTCTCTCTCTGGTTGTCAGGGGGATTTCGCTGAAAAGCGGCTGTCATCATCACCCTTGTAAGGCTTTAACCCCCTCCCTGCTGCCCGCCCTCCTTCCCCACAATACTTGATATACACATTTTAAGGCTGCGAAGAAGTGCAAAAAGTTGCGAAATATAAAAAAAACTGGCACAAACCTTTTAATCTCGAGTCAGATGCAGCCGCTCTGCCAGTCGGCCAAGGGTCCGGCCAGCCGGAGCGGCAGTCGTCCCCTCCCTCCCCCCGAACTCGCTCAATTTAAGTTCAGAGTTTAATTAGTTGCTAAGAAAGTTGGCAAGGGCCTAGCCGGGGCAGGCCCTTCAGGCCCTTCAGGCCCTCTCTCCCTGGGTCCCGCTCGTGAATCTGCATAATTGACGTTATTGTCGCGGAATATTTCGAGTTTGTGCGCGGAATAATAGGAGTTCTGCGAATGTGCTGCTTAAAATGAGAGGGGAAATGGACTTTTAAGGGTTTCTTCAGAGCTTCAGCTTGACCCCATTCAAGTCTCTTCTCTCTCTGCTCAGTCACGACTCGTCAGTGCTGACTGAGGAGTTAATTGCTCAAAGGGGATGATGAAAGGGATTTAAAGCAGCATCAAAGGCTGCAGCAGGGGGAGGAGGGAGAGAGATGCAAAATAAAGAGAGAACCATGGTCAACAGCTGAATGGAAGCACCCAAGTTTGTGTACAACATCCTGACACATTCGGGCTTAAGCTTCTTTTGATTACAAGCATTAAGGACGAGGCTCTGAGAGGATAGAGGGAAACAATCTTATTTTCTTCCGATGGAGAAAGAAGAGCAGCAATGTCTTTCTTCTTGTACATCAGAAGGAATAATGAACTGTGTCATTGCAGAGCCAATAAGTGGGACTGTCAATAGCAGAGGAGAGGCTCTTATTGCCCTCCTTTATGTACTCACTGCGTGTCGACAAATTAATCTTTTACTGCATTATTTACAGCTCAGATAAGGTAGGATCGACTCACCCACACAAAAATGGATCTTTGTGCAGGCAGAAAGACTTTTTTTGCACATCACAGCAGCAGCTCTGACACAACTGACTGTTGTGTTGTCACAAAGAGGCTGTTGCAACTGCATCTGTGTGAGGAAGAAAGAAAACATTCTTCTCTCTCTTGGCAAACGTCATCACGTTGTTATGGTTGTTTGTGCATATTACCTGTATGCAATTTAGGCACAAAAAACAGATGAGGATAGAGCTGTCATGTGCACGCGTGGCTCCCTTTTCTGTAGCAATGACAATAGATCGTGTCTGCTCGTACACTGAGGAGAAAATGAGAAAAGCAGACACAGCTCGTTCTCATCTCCTTTTCTTTCACACATGTACGCACTACCTACAAACACGGAGCAGGTAAATGGATAGATTCTGCCAAATTCTCATGCTGCTTCCCACACATTCATTTTCCAGGTGAAAACAAAGCGAGAGAGAGAAAGAAAGGAGCTGGCGATAGGCACAAATGCCTTTTGTTGTTGTTGTTGTTGCTGCTGCTGCTGCTGCAATGCTGCTGCAATACTGCTGCTCCCACTCTCGATCTGACATGAACACTTAGGGGTGCCACTCTCAGTCATGCATTATGCAACATTATACTTCCGCACATGCATGTTTTACCCCAGATGTTCGTCAACAGGTGCCAACTTGGTGCGACCGTACGTACCTGTGCGGAAGGTACAGGGTGGAGCAGAAAGAAACCAAGAAAACTGGCGCAAACCACACGAAGTCGTCGGGAAGAGAAAAGAAGTTAAGAACAACAGCAACACCGTGTTGGCAACTTTGTTCCGAGACGGCTCCGCGACGGCAACAGCAGCAGCGGGAACAATCGCAGGTCTCGAAGTCATTGAACCACTGAACAAAGAGTTTTGTACACCCTGTACGCACAGCACTGGGGTACGGGGGCCCTCGACAACTCGACGTCTGCAGAGGGGCTGTATGACTTGGTTCTGTCTCGATCTGGGACACCCTGTGAGTCTATACACACCGGTAACACGGTCCATATTAATGCGTGCATGCACCCTTTACAATGGAGCCTCTGAATTATTTATCGGTCTCCGTGAGTGGGTGAATGAGTGTGACATAATCATACTCTCTCCGGGACACAAAAAAGGAAGAGGAGCAATTATAGTAATCGCAAGGCCTCAATAGGTCTCTCCCACCACGCTTAATGGCCTCTTTCCACAATAGACCCCGTTAGTTACGAGGAAATCAACTAAAAAGAGGGAAAGAAACTATAAAAGAGACACTATTTATTTCCTAAACTTTACTATTCCAGCTAGCACTGGGAATTAAGTGTCGTCAACTCGGTCAGACGAGCAAAATTTCAGTCTTTGTCACCCTCGTCCATTCGACACACACAGTAGAACTACACTAAGTAGAAACACACACATGTGTACCTCTTTCATGTGTAGTTCATGTGTGTGTATGTGTGGTTCTTCTGTGTGAGTAGTTCTTGTGTGTGTAGTTTCTGTTTGTGTAGTGCTTGTGTGTGGTGGAAGAACATCTCCTGTGCAACGATTTCTTGGATCAATGAACACCGTACACGGTGTAGGATCCTCCCCGGGGCTGTCGATAAGGGGGGAGACCCCACCCACGCCCTTCAAGAATGGGCGGAACCCCCTGCTCCCCCTAAAGTAGGATTCATTTAGGAGGGTGGCCGTCGACAACCCTGGGGACTGAACCCTAAGAAAGTGAGGTTGGCACCCAACACCCTGGGCACTTTGCCTGCACCCGTCAGGACCCCTGAGCGCACTTGGACTTCACTCTCAAGGCACGACACAGTTGGGCTTTTACACCTTCAGTGTGGTGTAAAGTTCACGTAAAGTGCTCTCTCGCCCTTACCAGAAGACACATACGCACAAGTGTGTGCAAATAGCTAGAAGATCCTTGAGGTCGCCCAGTCCGTATTTGCATCGTGTGAGTCAGCAAAGGCTGACGAGTGTGTAACACCCAAAGAGGTGGAAGAAGTAGTCGCTGGCCCCAGATTGGGGTGGGCCCAGAGTACGAGCGTCAAGTGGAGCGTTAAAGGAGCCGTTGTGTCAGTGAAGACACCATATTGCACTGCACAATGGGAAAGAAGAGAAGCTGCGCGTGCGGTGCGTATTTTTGTCTGGCAGAGAACGAGACTCACGACGTCTCCAGCTTTTCAAAGCTACGATTTCGCTTGTTCTGTTCGAGTAGGTGGCTTTTTTTTCTCTCTCTCCGCGTGCTTCTATCAACGCCTTAGACCCTGTGGCGAATCGAAAATTGGAGGAGCGTGAAACAAAAATGCTGCAAATGGTATTGGAGAAAAGGAGGACTCTAAGCCTACTGAGGCTTAACCCCTGGCAATTTTATTCCAAGAGGAAAGTGTGCGTCCAATATTTAGTGTTGGTTGCTGTGTCCTCCATGCACAGAAGAAAACAGGGCCTGCTTGACTTGGGGGTGGAGGCAGGGTTTGCCAGGGCACCCAGAAAATGCGCATGCGCTCTCTCGCGCTCTCCACGCGATCTAATTTCAACCATGCCTCACTTCCCACATAAATCTTGGAGGTTAAGCTACCGAGGCCATGACCTCGACGGGATCTCCGCAGGCTCAATCACTCCTTTCTTCAGTTTCTCTTTTCCGCCAAACTGCGCAGGCTAAATTTTAATTGGAGCCGGATCTTTTCCCCCATCCACGACCAGGAAATGTCTCAGTCGATGACGCAGCATTTGGTGCGCGCGCGTGCGCGCGTGCGTGCTGGGCCCTATGTTGTAGGCGTGACTACTTGTAGTTAAGAGGGACGAGGGAGGGAGAAAACTTTTTCAAACGCAATCAGCGCTTCTTCTCCTACGTCGTCGTCGTCGCCGCCGTCGTCGTCGTCGTCGTCGTCGTCGTCGTTTCCTTCTTCTAACGGAATCCCTCCAGCTACTACGGGGCCGCGGTCGGGCTGGGTGTCCGGCCACGACTCAGTCACTTCCAGAAGTTTTGCCCACGCATTTAAAAATGTGTCACATCTGCCTACTGGAAAAATTTATGCACGGCACGTACGAAGTTTACAACGGGAGCCTCTCTCTGTTCACCGCGCGGTAAATCAAGGCAAACCGATTTCCAACGGACATTTATGGGGCAGAATATAATTTCCTCCTCTCTCAGACTTGACATATTTTTATCCTTGGCAGCGGCAGCAGCACCAGCATAAGGGCTAAGCCGCTTATGGCCTCCCTGGCTGCCTCCCCCTCCCTCCCCAGTCCCTACCCAATCCTCTTACCTTTCTTGGCGGCTGAGCAATGGTGCAGAAATGGAGCAACAAGCAGCAGAAGTGGCAGCAACCCCCATTTCTGGGGGTTTTTCATCCTGGGGGTCGTGCCTCTCAAGACCTCGATCATGCTGGACGATCTCAGCACTCATAGTCTTCTTCTCCTGCTCTCATCTTTATGTCTGTCCCTTCTTTCTTTTTCTCTCCACTTGATAACTGTGTGTGAGTGAGAGAGAGAGAGAGAGAGAGAGAGAGAGAGAAGGGCCTCTCAGCAGCCCTGGAACAACCACAGCAGGAACGGAAGGGAAATGTGGTGGTTGCTTGAGTCTCTTTTTTTCATTTTTCAGCTGCTGCGTCCGCGCCTACACACACACACACACTCACACACGAGAACGTGCACACACGCACGCACTGAGAGCTCGGACACACACCAGTTTTGACACACGCAGAAGTGAACTTGAGAGGGGGGAGGGGTCTTCCCCCCACTTAGGGGTCTCTGTCTTTGCGGAGCTCGATATTTGCGAAATCAGCTGTTCTTGTGTCTCTAACTCATTCTAACTCACTACAGTTACTCTACCAAGACTCAACTGAGCGCAAAGTCTCTCTCTCTTCTTGAAGACTTCGGACGGGCGCGCGCACGCGCGCGTGTGCGTATGTGTGTGTGTGTGTGTGTGTGTGTGAAATGGTAGGACGAGCGCGCTCGTATTTAGAGAGAGAGAGAGGGCAAAATCTTTTTTTGTCTGTCTGCGCGCTCGCTTCTTTTCTAAGAGTGCTGCTGGAGGCTGAAGAACCAGAAGAAGAAGAAGTGAGTGGCACAGTGGGCCTTGCAAGTTCGTTGCCCGTTGCTGCTGCTGCTGCTCCAGGCGCTGCTAAAATTTTGGGGATTTGCCGCAAAACCATTTGTTTGTTGGCGCGGCAATTATCGTCAAGAGGGTTGGGCCTCAGAGGTCCCTTTTGCCACTTTCTGGACAGGTTTCCACGGGAAATTGGAGACGGAATATGCATACGAGATGACGCCTTTGTACACAGGCTGCACGTGGTCGGGTGTGTTGCAAGGACAGGGTGGCTGGCAGCACTGGGCACCTGAAGCGGAGCCGTGCTGTAAAGTACAGCAGGGCTCAGCAGTCGAGACTTTGCTGCTGATGGGGAGCCCTGCAGTGAAGTCCAGCTGCAGCCAAGAAAGAGCCTTGCAACTAGTAGAGGGCCCTGCTGTAAAGTTCAGCTCCAGTCAAGACTTTGCTAGTCAAACGGAACCTTGCTGAAAAGTACTGCTCGTCATGAAAGAGCCTTGCTTGCACTTTGCTACTAATAGGGAGTCCTGCACTGAAGTCCAGCTGGAGCCGAGAAAAGCCTTTTCTTTGCTTCTAGTAGGGAGCCCTGCAATAAAGTTCAGCTCCAGCCAAGACTTTGCTACTAATACTGAGTCTTGCTGTAAAGTACAGTTACAGTCACACAAGAGCCTTGCACCTCGCTTCTAATACGGAACTCTGCAACCAGTGCAAAGTGCGTTTGGAGCCACAAAACACTCATCCCTGATGCCCCTGCACGCCCCTTGGCTAAGAAGAGCAACGCATCTATTGTTTTGAGCCACACTGTCGGCCCATACATACGTTTACAGGTACAGAGACAAGGACAACTTTCGCACATGGCACCCGCGCATGCACATTGGCACACAAAAAGGTGATAGAATCCAGACAAATTTTGCGTCAAGAATATCTGATTCTTTGTCCTGCGGGATCCCTTACGGAAAAGTGGTTTCAGGCCAATGCCGCGTAGCTGTCGGGCCTCCACTTTCTCTGGCTCGCGGATCCGTGACATTGATTTTTGCCGTATTATTCGAATTCCAATACTGTGACAAGAGCAGCAGCCAAGATGACATTTCCGCTCTGTTCATCCTTGAATTCAATGCCCTTTGTCTGTCTGAGCTCAGAATTTGTGTACAATACATACGTGGGCGGAGGGGGGGGGGAGAAGGGGGGAGAGGAGAAGGATCTCTAATGGCACCAGCAGTGATTCATGGCCGAATTATGCGGGGAAGACGAGTGAATTTTCTGGAATTACTAATCTCAAGGTGGCTGGGAAAAAGTGGGTGTCTGTCTGTCTGTTTGTCTGTCTGTCTGTCTGAGTTTGGCAGCTCTTATAATTGTGTTCGTATCGTGTTGTATAACTGTGTCCATGCGGTGCAGCTCAGAAATGCGTCTTATCATACGTCATCAACTTTATCGTGATGCTTGAGACAAAGGAGACTCGAGTGGAGAAGGGGTGCCCCCAAAGTCGTGTGTTCTTCACTTTTGAAGGCCTTTGTTCACTGGCACTGAGTGCGGACACCCTGTACAGCTGGGCAAGGCAAAAAAGTGGCAAGTTTTGAGCTACAAGGAAGGATCGACAAATTAGCTGTTCAGTGTAGACCCAAATAGAGCCCATTTGTGCAAGCTGAAGAAGCAATTCCAACCGCTGCTCGTCTTTTGGCACTTTTTGGCCGTGTTTCTGTGAATGTCAGAGAAGTGGCTAACGAAGCTGCTGCTCCCAAGTCATTACGGCGCCTCTCATCAGCAGCAGTGAGAGCAGCAACAAAGGTAGCAGCGAGAACAGCGCGTCCGTGTGGGGCTCGTGCGCGGGGTGCCTACGACAGTGGAACCTGCGTAAAAGAGCGGAATCTTCAGCTCGTACGAGCACCGATATGCGACACTGTCGTTCAGTTTCGTCGAACAGGCTTGTCGTAAGTGGAATGTGTTCCACTCAAGTTCCTCATGGCTTCTCATTGCGGCCAAACTTGGCCTTTGTCTCTGGCTCTGACTGCGATGAACTTCTCGGGCAGCGACAGCAGTGGATTTGTTCACCTCAACATGACCGTGCAGGAGGAGCAAATCTTCACTGATCTGGCGTGCCCGGATCTTCTGGGACACGATGGGTGGGCGACACTCCGACGGGTCGCTTTCTCCCACCTCCGCCACTCTCATATACGCGGCTTCCACTGCACTCCCACAGCCACAACACTGCACGTTAGCAGCAGTTGCGTACGCACACCTACGTACACATCTTGTACTGCTCAAGGTCGTCGATTGAATTAAGATCAGCGACTTGGAGGAGCGGAAAATTGGTTCATCAATACCAGTCACGTATACGACGTGCGGCCAAGCAAGAAGAAAGGCGTCCAGCGTCGCCGTCAGTGGCATTCTTGTGCGTCCTGCTCAAGCAGTGGGCCCATTTGGGCCTTGATTTTTTTTTCTCTTCACTCCAGGAGACAACAGTAGAGGAAAGTCACTGCGGAAAGTTATCGGAGAGCATAATCACTTTACAAGAAGTGCATGAGTAAAAGGCGCCTTTCCTGGAAATCAGGGGCTTCTCCCTCCCTGCCTCCCTTTCCATGCAACCACATGAGATTCGCTGTGTGTAAGAGAGCTTGAAAGCTGCTGCTGTGTGTGTGTGTGGTGATGAGATGAGCCCTCCGCAGGCCAGACCCCGAGGCCACATTTGCAAGCGACTCACGCGCCTTCAGACGTCTCAGAACGTGGCAAATAAATGTTCGTTATACAGGAGGACGTGGGACAAAAGAAGGAGTTGAGTTGTGACAAAAAAGAAGAAGGATTTCCAGACGTAATTCAAGCGGTCTCTTCACAACAGCTCTTACAAAGTCATCTGTGTAGGAGCCATTTCTTCTCTGCAGGCGGGCGTGAAGAGAAAAAAAATCAATCAGTCCCAAGTCCAGCGTTTGGCACATCTAAAGTACAACTTGGCACATGTACAGTGTGTACCAGAAGTGGTGTCCGCTGTGAGATTGAGTGTATCATAGACTTTTATTAGGAGGAACCGAGTCATTGAAGGGGCCCGGACAACTCCGCGGAGCTGGAGTTGCCCTCCTCCCCCACCCTTGAGGAGGTCAAGGATCTCCTTTCGCCCTTCGTCAGAGTCACGAAGTCCTTGCCCACGAGCCTGGGCTGCAACAGAGTGTAGTTATGCCATCACATGTCGTCTTTCAAGATGTGCACGAGGACTGAGTCGCATCGATATGATGGCGATACCTGAAAGTGCGTCGTGATATCATACCAGACTCTTGTTTTTCATCCAATGCTGAGAGGGGCCAACGAGCCCATGGGAATGTTGTGAGAAGGAAACAGTAGTTGGATCTTTGAAATATCATCCCAAGTATCGTCTTGACAATCCACTAAGATCTATCGATTAGTCAGGACTTTAGTGTGTTTTCCTTTTGGTTCAGGCTGCCACGATGACGTCAAGTGTTCATTGCAGTGAGTTCACTTTTTGAGGGCGAGCAAAACATAGAGTATTCAATCACACAGCAGACACCAACTCTTGTTCTACGCGGCACGTGTATTATGCGTAGCAGTGGAGAAGGAAGTCTTCAATTCGCTCTCTCGTCGTTCATGCATTCATAAGCCCAGAGAGTTGCGCGTGTGTGAGTGGAAAACATCTGCAGTGTTCCTACTGGAAGCCCTGGCAATAGCGCATTGTGTGCCTGCCCCCACTCCTCAAAGAAGAAATGTGTGTGCGCGGAGGGGGAAGAAGATGGAGACAGGGGTGGGTGAGGGGTGAGGGGGAAATTTCGCCCGTGTAATTTGCCCCTAGATTTTGTCGGAGTGCTTTGGGAGCTCCCAGGAGGAAAAGTGCGACGAAGAAGCTTCTTTTGAAGGATTCCTCTTTTTTGATCCAGTTACCAGAAATGTAAGGCATTTCCCCAGAGTGGCATTTTTATCGCGAAAAGAGAGAAGAACCGGTGAAAAAAATGCAATTTTCAGGGCAATCTCTGCAGGGATAACCATTTCTCATATGTCCGAGTACTTGCTCTTCTCTCGTTGCGCTGGCGCGCGCGCGTGCGTGTGGGCGTGTGTGTGTATGTCTGTATGTATGTACATGCGTTAGCCTTTTCGCATCAATTGCCTGAATGGCCTCTATGCATATCCAATCTCCTTGCAAGCTTTCCCACACGCGCAGGAATTTTGTGGGAGGAAAAATAGAGCTGAGGCAGGCACGGACGCAGGTGGCTTCTCATGGGAGTTGAGCTGCGCTTCTTCTCATTTTCTTATCGCATATTCCGCCAAAACGGCCGCGATAAAATATGCAAATGCGCGGCTTAGAGAGCGTCTTTATGAGCGTGGGACATGGCGGAGAGAGAAAAAATCCATTGTGTCTTCAGTAAGAGGCTAATATCGCCTTCTTATTGCGCGTTTTTTTACAACTAATTTCGGTAAAAATACTGTCTTAGCAGGGGAGGAGACATAAACTGCATAAACAGTTTATGGAAAGTTACTCGTGGTGGGGCCATAACGGGCTGCAGAAAGTCTCCCACTCGGAAGGAAGGAAGAAAGGATACTTTCCTGGACAGTTCTCGGTACACATACATGCAGACCCCCTCCTTTTTTTTTAGCTAGATAACTTTGCAAATAACTCGCTCTGACTTCTCTTGGGCCGGAAAAAAAGGGAGTGAAAAGTATCTTCCTCTTCCTGCTTTGCATAATTGCACCTTGGCTGCAGAGAGAGAATTAGAAATAGGAGAGTTTCTCTTATCCAGGGGGGGGGGCGAGAAAAATCAAGGGAGGCCTCGAGAGGCCTCCAGGGCCGATCCTTTTTTGCTATAAACTAAGGCCTCTTTATATCGGTTATAAAGAGCAGCAGACCATAAAAGACTCATTCTCTCTCTCAAGAGATTTCCAAAAAGTCTTTCTCTCTTACGTGCACATGAGTTACGGGAGAGCAGTAAATCAGCAATCTTCTTCTTCTTCTTTTCTTTTAAAAAAAAACCTAAGTACTTCACAGCATGTGTATATATATATATATATGTATTATATATACAAGACGACGCAGAAGACGGTCCTGAGCGCCCTCTCTCTCTCTCTCTCTTTACACACACAAAGAAAGTCGGGTTAAATCAGGTGAAAATAAATTTGGCCTCCGAATGGAAATGAAGTCTCCTAATTCCCGCCGAAAGTTCCCTCTACGCCCGGACGCTGTGATTAATGACTGAAAGTATGTAGTGCCTCATATACTCCTTTTCCCCTCTGTCTGCGCCAGGAAAGTGTATTGTAATGGGATTTTTCCCAGAAAAGGAAATTTATGGCATTTTTCCTTCTCCAAGCAAGTCTTTTCTGGGCTGCACCTAATGTACTTTACTCGTACCGCGTGTTGTTATGAATATTTATTTAAATGTGCCTGCAGAAGTTGTGTCTGGAAGCTACGAAGTAGTGGAATATCGTTACACGCTTGGTTTCATGATTTCTCTAGGGAGGGGGGGGGGAGAAAGCAAAAAAAAGTCTGCGACTCTGCCAGACAAAGGAAACCAGAGGAGCAAATCCTATTGATACCACCTCTCAGGGGTGTCAGCGCTAAAAAGACCCCACTCATATGAGTAGTTTCGTAAGCGTTTTTCTGCTAGAACCCGCTGCAGAAGCTTCGACCAGGGCCAAGTGCGCATTCTACGATCTCATCCCCCTTGTCAGCCTAAAGGATCTGGATCCAGTTCCGGGCGTTGAAGCTGCGGATCTTTCCAGAGCGAGGAAGTGTCTGGGCGAGGTCTTCACAACCTGTACACAGGGAGTTAGCAACTTGAAGGGGGTTTGGGGGAATGAGAGGGAAGAAATGGCAGTTCCCTCATCCTGTAAGTAGTCGAGAGCAGCAAAGGCCTCGGGAGAGACAAAGAGATTAGTAGGGCTTGCGTGCAATGAGACGTAAACGGGGAAAAATTAGCTGCGTTCGTTGCTGCAGAAGAGGAGGCAAATGAAATCATCTTCTCCTTTGTGAATTGTTGCGTGAATGATCGAAGAGAAAAGCTTTCTCTCAGCTGCAGCAGCAATTATTTTGCCTTTGGCGCTACAGGGTGATGGAGAAGAAGAAGTTTGCACTGATTGCCGGCAAATCGATGCAGTCGAGCTCCGGTCCGGGGCCTCGGCCGGCTTCCGGGCTGGCCGAGACTCTGCTCTGGTCCACCAAGGGTCAAAGGTCAAAGATTCATTGAGTGAGTGCTGAGCAGCTCTTTGTTGTCACCTCCTCGTGCTCGTCATGGAGTGCAACGACAAACTCAAGTTCAGCCATCGACATCTGAGGTCAGCCCTGATTTATCCCGGTCACCCTGTGTCGTGGTGGCAAAATCTGGAGAGTTCAATCGACGATTTTTTTTTTTTTGGGGGGGGGGATGTCATTCCAAGTGTGTTCAAAATTCTTGCCAAAAGAGACATTTGGGGCAGAAGTTCAAGCTCGTAAAACAAGCAGAACTAGCGAAATGGGGAGGCGGAGGGGAAGACAGTACCAGAAGGAGTAGGACAACTTCAAGATCGTCAATCTCAACTACCTCTACACCGTGTGAGCCTAATGTAGCAAAGTTCATAGGCCTAAAAAGTGTCGATTTAATGATAGACACCATTGAGATCCTCCACTTGTTCTAGAGCTCCTTCCTTATATTGTTCTTCATGACGTTGAGTCCGTTGCAACTTCTTCACCAGGTCCAATTTTCGCAAGGACGTCAGTCGGACTCCAAATTGTGCTGCACAGACAGGAAACTCATTGAAGGAAGGAAAAAAAGTATTTTCTTTCCTCACTTCTTTTTTTTCACTTGCTCCTCGAGGACTCGTTGTAAGCTACGGAGAACTGGAATTGTAGCTCAGGACGTTTGTGTTAATGCTGGAGACGCATGATAAAATTTACAGGCTGCAAAAGCCAATAAAGCTCGAGTAAACAGAGTGAAAACACAGCCATGAACAATGTGTCTGTTTGAACAAATAGCAATGAAGACCCGGATTGCGCTCATTCCACTCTACGTCTATTGTGTGAGTCAGAAAAAACGTTTAAAAATAAAGTCCACCCGATGCTTTCTCTATGACTCGCACAGCACTTGCTACCCGTCATTGCCTCCCCAAACGTGCTGCTTCTCGTCGTGGATGACCTGCGCCCTGCCCAGGGCATCTACGGGGCAAAGTCGTTGATCACGCCCAATCTCGACTTCTTGGGCTCCTTGAGCACCGTGTATGACCGAGCATACGCCCAACAGGCACTGTGTGCGCCCAGCAGGAACTCGTTCCTCACCTCCAGGCGGCCAGACACCACCAAGCTCTACGACTTCTACTCCTACTGGCGGCAGTCTGCGGGGAACTTCTCCACTCTGCCTCAGTATTTCAAGGAGCGAGGCTACAGGACCGTCTCGGTGGGCAAGGTCTTCCACCCGGGGATCAGCAGCAACTTCTCCGACGACTTGCCATACAGCTGGAGCGAGAAGCCTTTCCACCCCAGCACTGAGCAGTATAAGAACGCTCCGGTGTGCGCAGGAAGTGATGGAAAGTTGCACCAAAATCTCCTATGTCCAGTGGATTTGTCCACGCAGCCTGAGAAGACCTTGCCTGATATTCAGAGCAGGCGAGAAGCCATCAGCATCATCAAGACTGCAGAGTGAGTCAAAAAAGCAAAAGAAAGAAAGAAAGATCACTGTGTTCTTGTCATTACGTGCCTTACCACGTTGTCCTTAGCTTAAAAGAAATAGCAAAAAAAAGGCAAAGTCACATTTCTGACTCACCCTGTAGCAGAGCGAAGCCTCTCTTCCTGGCGGTGGGTCTTCACAAGCCACACGTGCCCTTCAAGTTTCCCCAAGAATATCTCAAACTTTACCCATTCGACTCCATCGGGCTGCCCAAGAACAATTATAGGCCCACTTTGCTACCCGACGTCGCCTGGAACCCGTGGACTTCCGTGAGGCAGAGAGAAGACTTTGCCCGATTAAATCTGAGCTTTCCTTTCGGCCCGATGCCTCCCAGATATACGAGACTGATACGACAACACTATTATGCAGCCGTGAGCTACGCAGACGCCCAGGTGGGGCAGATATTGGAGGCTGTGGCGGCCAACGACAGCCTCTGCGGCGACACCGTGGTGGCGCTTATCGGGGATCACGGCTGGTCGCTGGGAGAGAACATGGAGTTTGCCAAGTTTGGCAACTTTGAGACTGCGACGCGCGTCCCCATGTTGCTACATGCACCGACGACGACGACCTTGAAGTCGTCAAGTCTATGCCAATTCCACTATTGTGACGTCTTGAGTGAAGACTGCGAGGAAAGGACACCCTTAAACGTGGTGTCTCAGCCGGTGGAACTGTTGGACTTGTTTCCCACCTTGGTGGAGTTGGCCAAGCTGCCCAAGGTGCCTAAGTGTACTGAAGAAAACAAGAGGACTGAAACTTTGTGCACAGAAGGCAAAAGCTTGGCGGGAAGGAGCATAAAGACTTCACGTTTTGCTTTCAGCCAGGTACTTACACAATAGTTTTTATGATAACTTAAGCACACTTGTTGCGCTACAACTTACTTCTAGTATCCCAGACCCTCGCTCTACCCTCGGTGGGACAGCGACAAACCTCGACTCAAAAACATTCGCTACATGGGGTATTCTGTAAGGAGCAAACGATATCGATACACCCAATGGGTGAAATTTGACGAGGACGACTTCACTCCTGACTTTGACCACGGCCTGGTGGCCGAGGAACTCTACGACCACCACGTTGATCCTGGCGAGGCACGCAACAGGGCTGGCGCGAACATCTATAAGAAGGTGGTGCAACAACTCGCAAAAGTGTTGCGAAAAAAGTTCGTGCGGAAGAAGAATATGACAGTCACGGACATGTTGCTGGCGTTCTTCCGATGGTTCATGCCCAGGAGCGAATAGAAAAGAAACCTTATATTTACAGTAGCACATGGTGACAGGGTGGACTAAGGACATCGTAGACGGCAACATTGCCAATCTCCTTTGTCCACCCTGCATGTACGCCCCGCGTGTACCGGAAACGCTGGATTCGCGGATCCGGAAGTGACGGAACCTTTCTCACTAGATCGTGCAACCTCGAACACCCGTCACCCCCCCCCCCTCTCCCCCCTTCCCCTCCGTGTAATAATACGCTGATATAGTATGTCTGTTCTCTCTTGTCGCTCGCGCCCATCTCTGAGCCCTGGGCTGTGTTGGCCAGGGCGGCTGCGAACACCTGTGTGCATCGCGCCAGCGCCCGCGAAGACGCACACCGGGGGCACCCACGCCTCCACTCTACGCCAGCGGGGAAGACCGGGAGAGAGAGGAGAGAGATTTGTTTGGAGGAGGAGGCGAAGAAGGTGAACAGCGAGTCCATCAGTCTGTCCGTCCGTCCGTCGGTCCGCCCGCCCGCCGGCCCGTTCTCCTGCACGCCAGCCTCGCTCCATCCCTGAGTCGTTCGGTCAGTCAACCTACACAGGAAGAAGAAGCAGAAGCAGCAGAAGGGGAAGGAGGACCCGACCCAAACCGAGCAAGCGCAGGAGGTGGAGGAGACGCCGCTAGCAGCTTTGGTGTCCGCCAGTGCCGCGCCCCAAAAGATCAGTCTCACTTCTCGCCTCCTGCCAAGAAGGAAGACAGTAAGAAGGAGAAGAAAGAAACAAGAACTGACACACGCACGCACGCGATCACACACGCGGACCTCTGGAAGATGCAATCCCCGGCGACCGAAACTATCCTTCTCATCCTCGTCGAGGTCATCTACAGACTCAGTAGGTAGTCGAGATCAGAAGGTTTATATCCTCGCCTATGAGTGATGGAAGAAGAGCCGCCCACGTCTGGCGTGCTCGTGGAAGGAGACGTGGTCTACATCGCCTGTGTCCGCACCGCCGTCGACTCTTGGTCGAGGAACTGTTGAAGTGTCCTCAAAGGACGGCGGGAACCAGGACATGATGATAGCGACAATGACGTGCTGGAAGTTCAGGATCCGCCGGTCGGTCGCTTCCCTGCAGGTCGCCATTGTACTATTCTTCATCGCAACTACAGCGGCGAGTGACGTCCGCCGAATCCGCCGTCACGATCTCGACGCTGATGTCTTCGTGGACGGCTCCGCGACCAGCCTCGATGGCCCCCCCGCCTCATTCTCCGAGCTGCTGATAGACCCGCAGCGAAACCAGGTGATCGTCGGAGCCGCAGACTCGCTCTTCAGACTGAACTTGGGATCCCTGGCAAAGCTGGAAAGAGCCTCTTGGCCACCGGACGAGGATAAAGTCACGCTGTGCAATCGCAAGGGCCAAAGTGAGGAAGATTGCCGCAATCACGTACGCGTCTTGGTCCTGTCAGAAGGGGGGGACTCCAGAGTGCTGGCCTGTGGCACGCATGCATTTTCCCCACGCTGCTCTTGGCGTGAGCCTGAGCGACTGAACCGAGTAACGGAGTGGCTGGACGGCCGCGCCAGGTGTCCCTTCTCCCCGGCTGCCAACGCCACAGCGTTGATGACGGCCACCGGCGACCTCTACGTGGGAGGGCCCACCGATTTCTCCGGTAGCGACAGCGCCATATACCGCATGTCCGGACGACGTCTGGACGAGCGCGTGCTCCGCTCAGCCCCGTACAACTCACTCTGGTTCGATCGACCAGACTTTGTGGCCTCATTCGAGACCAAACGCTTCCTGTACTTCTTGTTCAGAGAGCCTGCCCTGGAATATACGAATTGCGGCAAGGCCGTGTACTCCAGGCTCGCTCGCGTCTGCAAGGACGACCGTGGCGGCAAACTCGTCCTCAAGAACGCGTGGACCACTTTCCTTAAAGCCAGGCTCAATTGCTCCCTACCGGGAGAGTACCCGTTTTACTTCAACGAGATCCAGTCAGCCGACTACTTGGCTAGTGACGATGTCGTTTACGCTACCTTCACCACTGGAGACAACTCGATTGCTGGCTCCGCAGTGTGCAGCTTCAACCTGTCCTCGGTGGAGAAGACGTTTGAGGGACCGTTCAAGACTAGAGGTGGCCCAGACTCTGCGTGGAAACCCGTCCATGGGGTCGACCATTCCCTCTTTCGCTGTGGCCAGAACTCAGCAGACAACCGAGAGACGTTGGTGGCCAAGTCCAAGGAGTACCAGTTGCTCGACGGTGCCGTGCAGCCTGAGACGGAGTCGCCAATATTTCACGTAAGAGTTCTCGCAGCTTAAGTATCACGTTTCAAGTGGAGGTGTTCCTATGTACATGAACTTGTGGCTAGGATTTCTCTAGCGAGCTAATTGTCTCCTTGTCTGATAACATGATCGGAAACCTGAGATCGTCGGTAAGATAAGGTATGCAAGGTAGGATAGTTTTTGTAGAAATGCTTTTAAGGCTGGCGAGGAAGAGACTACACCTGTAATATGAATGACGATAACTTTCTTCTGCAGCAACACCTTCAAACGTTCACGCACATTGCCGTGGAGACGGTGCGCACCAAGACCGCGACCGTGCACGTCCTCTATGTGGCCATCCGGACCGGAGAGATTAAAAAGCTGAGCCACGATCCTCGCACCAGGGAGACATGCCTGATCGAGATCGTTGAAGCAACGTCGGCAGCCTCGCCCATTGCCAACTTGAGATTGCACAAGTCCTCACTCTACCTGGCCACCTCCGAGGCCGTCTTGAAAATCAATTCCAGCAACTGTGGTCGCTTGCAAACGCGGCGGGCTTGTCTAGCCGCGCGAGATCCTCACTGCGGATGGAGTCGCAGCAGCTCTGGTGGAGGCCGTTGTGTGCGCTCCCCCAACGGTAACCCACGAACTTCTTCCTGGGAGCAGGCATCTGGAGGCTGTCCAGTGCTCGATGAGCCGGTGAGTGGAATTAAGCGTTGGCAAGTGAAGCAAAAGCAATGGCATTCTGTTCTCTTCCTTTGCTATAGGTGGACGGCGACTGGGGCCCATGGTCGGAGTGGACAGTCTGCGACCTCACCGGGCAGAACGACCTCAGTTATTACGACAAGAGCGACCTCAATGAAGATGGCTGCATGTGCCGACGTCGTACCTGCGACTCTCCACTACCATCTAACGGAGGTGGCGACTGCGTGGGCTCCGCCGTTGAGGTTGCCAACTGCACCAGACATGGCGGCTGGACCCAGTGGTCAGAATGGGGTGCTTGCTCCAACACATGCAACTTGGGCACGCGCCGCAGGAAAAGAATCTGCGGCAATCCTGCACCAGCTTTTGGCGGTCGAGTTTGTGTGGGCAGGGACGTAGACACACAGCTTTGCAATGACCTGCCGAAATGCAATGGCGACGATGACGGCATGATCGTCACCCAGTGGAGTGATTGGTCACAGTGCTCGACAGGGTGTGGCAGGGGCTTCAGGAAAAGAACGCGAGAGTGCAGCAATTGTTGCGGAGAAGAGTATGCAGAGTGCGACGGCGCGGTAGACCATGAGTACGCCGCCTCCGAGACGACTGAATCCACAGTTTGGACCCCGTGGGTCCGCTCGGACAACCGGAGCCTTCCCCAGGGTTCCTGGTACGAAGAGCGCTTTCGCTTTCACTACAGCTCGCCCGTGACAGTACTAGGGCCGGAGCCGGTGGCCGAGAAACGAGTCTGCACCGTCAGGGGTGGCTGCCGGTCCACTTACACCGTAACAACCAGCGTGGACCTTTATCGCAAGCATAGCTGGTCGCAGTGGTCTTCGTGCACTCGCGAGTGTGGCGGCGGCCACCAGGTGCGCGTGAAGGAGTGTGACGGTAGTGGGTGTGACGGCAGCATGGTTGTCGTCGAACGCCCATGCAACACTTATCGATGCGCCGGAGAGTGGGCTTGCTGGTCGCAGTGGAGCCAGTGTGAAAGTGGTGTGCGGCGGCGGCACCGAGAGTGCCGAAGTGAGCATTACGCCGTCGGATCTGCCAAGTGCGCAGGGGGCGCCAGTTATGAGGAGAGCGGCTGCGCCGATGACAGCTGGACTGAGTGGTCTCAGTGGACAGAGTGTGTGGGGGACGACGAGACGTCACGCAGGAGCAGAAAGTGCTTGATGGATGAATGCCAAGGAGAAGACGGACAATCTAGGCAGTGCAGTGAGCTCCTTGTATCCGGCGGCGCCGGCGTGGGTTCCGTCTTGTTGGCCTGCGCTTTAGGTCTGATCTTTGGTGCCCTGATCGGTGCAGGGGCAGTCTACTACATGCTGATCGTGCGCCGCTCGCCTCACGGTGGCAGCCCCCATTATGTGTCTGCGAAGTCGCAGAACCTCTACGTGAGCTTGCCCATGCTGGATCTGAAGCACAAGTTCGCAACGTCGTCATCCAACGACGACGACTGCAGTACGCTCCGCTCCAACACGACTGCTGGCACTCTGAGGAGCACAAACTCTATCTACCGTCACCAGCAGCAGCCAGACTACGAGACTGCAACCATCAAGCGCAGCCATAGCCAGAGAAACTCCAGCTTGCTCATGAACGCCATGAAGGCAGATCTAGAGTCCGACCAGCCATTTACGTGATCTCAACACTAAGAGTAAGTAGTACAACGTCGATCCCTTGGACTCAAAGCAAAGAAGAAAAAAAAGAGAAAAATGAAAAGAAGAAAGAAACATGCTAAGGCTCCGTGACAATGACTGAAAGGGTTGGGATTAGGGCGCTGAAAAATTCCTGTTTGCTCTCTATTTCGCTCCTGTCCTCCGATCATCATTCATTCTTGCCAAATGGCCGCGATTGTGCTCAAAATTCCGTAGCAGCCCATTTTCACGGGTACCCAAACAGAAACCAGGGGAGGGAGTGGGAGAAACTAGGTAGAAATGAGCTGCAGGCAGGTGGGTTCGACCAGGGAGGGGAGGTTGGGGAGGGAGAATTCGCCCCGCGGCGCACGCTGGTTATATTGACCAAAGTGAGAGCTGCTGCCCGTTTCGTCATGGCAGAAGGAGGAGGAGGAAGGGACCTCTACCTACGGCGACGGCGACTTCTGCCTTGACTTGTGCAGGCCCTCAGAACGTGCCCACCTTCTCGGAAGACACGGGCGTGAAAGTACGGGGAAAAAGAGCCTTAACAACTGAGTGTTGATGCATGTTTTCTGAATCAATTGTCAAAAGGTTATGTAGTGCGTACGCACACGTGCGTGCCGTTGAGGTGCCATAAGGGGAGAGACTTTTCATTTGACTTGCATATTGCTGCAAGCTCGGAAGGCAATCCCGTGACCACATACAATGACAAAGAAGCCATTTAAAGAGCTGTGATATTATACATGGTACTAGCTACATATTTGGCAGCAGTTTAAAAAGAATGAATGTATAGAAATAACTTGCTTTGTACTGTAAACCAGAATAAAATGTGACCGCAGAGTACTGTGTTATAGAGATTGGTTGGAAACCAGCTCTGTAAGTGAAGCCTTCAATAGAAAAAAAAAAGTACGGACATTGTGTATACTAACTTGGTCTCGGATACGGCCTTCGTAACGAGATCGCTGTTCAGGTGCCAACAGATAACGAATCCCTTTGACTCCCTCGAGCACTTTTGCTCCGGCATCCCCCTGTCAACACGAAGATACATTGTCCTTTGCCTCCACGTCAGATGGAATCGTTGCTTCGACTCCTTTGTCAAGGCAAGCAATAAGCACATTGATGGAGGAAGCTTTCCGATCTTTGTGCGCGCACGATGGAGTCCTCCGTGGTGTCGCCTGTGTCACACCTGCAAGTTCAGAAACACCTCTACTACAGCGTGTCGGAGTGCACGTTACAAAGGACAATGATGTTTTTGTCAACTGCTCCTGTGAGTACCCACACCGAGGCGCTGGCATAAGGTACACACGTGTACTGCACGGAGAACTCTTCCATAGCCTCGAGGAAGATGGGTAGTGTTGATTTTAAGTGTCTCTCTCGTCCCAGGTACTCAGTCAGTTAACGACGCGTGAAGAAGAAGCAGAAATCCCTTACATACACAAACACGCACGCACACAACGTGTACTTCACTTCTGAGACGGTGCAGAGAATCACCGAGTCGTACAGGGTGGATGCGGACCGGTGCAGTCCTAAAACTGGGTGACAGAGGAAAAAAAAAAAAGGTCACCCATTGTACGTATGATTCCATCCATGGGGCCGACGCTGGCTCATCACCCGGATCTTCGACCTCAGGTGTTTGCCCACCCTGTACGACGTCGTACGTACAGTTCATGTGCGCGCATACATAACGTTACTCGAAGCTTTGACGACTTCTTAAACATGCACGTTTGAGTCCTGTGCACAAGTTGTACCGGGGCCAAATGCTCTTAAGGGGCGGAAAACTCGGTCAACTTCTTATCTGTTCGTCGCATGATTGACTGAGGCCTCTGCTGAAGGAACCCTTCGAATTCTTTTGTGCGTCCTTAGCAGCCAGAGAGAAGAAAAACCCGTTCTTGTCAATGGGCAATTTCGTAAAAAGTAGCGCCGCCGATGAAGCCAACAGCATCTCCATTAATGGGGGCTCAGAGAATATGTAAAAGCCAAGCACAAACTCCAGGGAGGCGGGAAACGTGAAGAATCCGTCCCTTGATGACTTCCTCTTTGGACGCCGCTGCAGTAAAAAAGGAGATTTCTGCCTGATTAGTCACTTCAGGCTCGAAAAAGGGCCCATCACACCGGCTTTGCTGCGTAGCCAAAGCTCCAAGAAGCCAAGCGGGTAGAGGTGTGTCGAGGCTGGGCTCGAATCAGTCTGTCAGAGGTCAAGCTCATATTCGAGTTCACCGGCTTTGCTGCAAAGAACCAAGCTCATAATGTTGGAAATGTCGAGTCTCAATCACGCTGCATGCACAGCTCACAATCAAAGAAGCAGTAAAATCTGAGTATTGGAGGCGTTCAAACTAGCACACCTCCTTACACGTGCCGGGTGGATCTGAATTGGCTTAGAATGGAAATTATCCCCAGCATTAAAGAATTTTTTGCACCAGTGCTGGTATCATCCAAAAACAAGTTTAGTTGACTACAAGGTTTAGGACACAGTTGGGGTAAAACTACTCTGTGCTGTCAGATAACTTTAAACGAGTAGCCAGACAGCTCAAGACTCTGCTTCATATAAGGCGGGAGTTACCTTTTTAAGCTAAGAAATGGAGGACACTGCAAGATAAAAAGGTCGAATCGATTCTACTCTGATTGTCCAGTAGAATAAGCGCAGACTATAAGTTCAAAGGTTGCAACTTCCCCCACCTCCCAAATGAAACAGTTCACTGATATTTAAAAATCCTAATAATAAGTCACGGTTGTCAACAGCAGTTTCCATGGCTCTGCATCATTGATGCTGCGTTCTGATAGTGTATTCAGGTGTGTGTAGTTCACACGTGGATGTGCTCCAAGTTTTAATGGGTTTCAGTGCGTTTTTGAGCATATTTGTGGGTGGTGAAATGTATATTCAAATTTCCCACCAAAACATGACTCATGCTGGTCGCTGAAAGAGATGTGACTCCACTCAGACAAGCGGCCGGATCAGTGAGTCATGACTCGAGCCGGTGGCTGAGAGACCACCATGAACTGTACACAAAACGACGAAAATTTCCTGCTGAAACATCTTGTGATCCTGTCAAGAAGCAGTTGGGCCAATGAGTGAAGCTGGTGGCTGAGAGGCCGGCTGGAAACTCGCTTAAACGATACTGTTTCCAATGACTTACTTCACGAAGCTAATACAAGTGAAGTGTTGAACCTCAATTTGAATATTATGCCTTCAACCTTCATGCCTTAATTTGCTGTGAAAAGGCTTTTTTTGAAATATCTTCACCGACATGTAAAGGTACTTGTTAAAAAGTACTTGTACAACTATAAGAATGCCGGTCAAGAGAAAAAAAACAAGGAATCCTCCGAAGGAAACTTTTCGAAAACAGTTATGATTTGGCGCCAATGTCAGTTGGTGCGGGGTGAGTGATGAAATTCTCATTTCAATTGAAAAGTGATGAAATTGGTTCTTCGCAACTGCACAAAACTGAGTCATTCTGGCATATTTTGGCCTTTTCAGTGCATAACTCGCAAATCCTCGAAATGGGTGCCAAAACAGCACCTCACTTTGCCGTCAAAGAGTGCATGAGATGTCTGTCATGTCACGAGTGGTTCAAGCCTGAAGAGCAAGGAAGCTTGAGGCTCGAACAGAAATGGGCCCGACCAATTCCTACGAGCGACCAGGAATCCTTTTAGGAGTTGACGGAAAGTGACGAAAGTACCAAGGTTGCCCGGACGACGGAATCTCGGCCCGAACCCGGGCTGGAAGGCGGCCAAGTCATTACGATCTCGTAAATAACTGAGCGCATTCGGATTTTTCTCGAGCCACGGGAGCCCAGCTGACAAATTCTGAAGGTTGGGGCCAAATCCTTGGGCGCTCATTTGTGCTGACAGCCGGAAAAATGCGTACTAATCAATCTTGGATCAAGAAAAGGTCCCTCAAATTATGGGTGGTTGGGTTGCGTCCTTGTCGTGAAGCCAAGCACTTGAGTCAGTTTCCTCGCGAAGATGCAAGAATTACGCTCGCTCAGTTCCGACAAAAAAAAAAGATAAGACTTCTTATGACTTTGCACTACTTGGCAGATCAAAACTACTTTTGAGGCGACTTCTCGTAGGGTTCAAAAACCCTAAAAAAACCATACCAACTTTTGGCAATTTTCTTGATGTTTTTTCAAAAAAAAAAAAAACTAAAGAAAAAGCCAATTTTGGTTTTTTTTTCGAAGACAACCTAAGAACTTAAGTCCTTGATGTTAAAATTTCACCAAAGTTTATGATTTAACAGAAAATATAGTGTCAATAACATCTGGTATCAACTCTGCACTAATTTTTTTCCAGCCAATGTTGCATTAGATAAACAGTTCTCGTCGTCGTTACTGGTGTGGACAATGACTTCGACCGTGACCACTTCCTTGCGGTTGATCTGTTTGTCGCCGACTTCCATCCTCATGACTTTGACATGATTCAAACCAGAACTAAACTAACTTATGCAGCACACAACGCAACAACTGGAAGCGTTAACTTATCAGACCTAATTCAGTAGTCCCCGCTTGATGTAGCAGCTTTCCAAAGTCTCGTTTCAATTCTGCTTCTTGTGAGGCAAAAACTCACCACTTAATGTGGCAGAATCGCCGAGAGATTAACCATGAACATAATGAGAGCTCGAAATTTCAATCTTTCCAAGTTGTGCAGTTTGAAAATGACGTGGAGAGATGCCTCAGTCCACAAATGAAACAGCCTACCTTGGAAAAGTTCTTTAAAGCTAAATAAAGTTGTCTCTGAACCATTGTTTGAGCTTACTTTCACTCTAAAGCTCTGGTTTCTTCATTTGTAACCCCCTAAAACATGTACTTCATTCCTAGGCAGAAGAAGTCCCCGGCATCTCATCGCTTAAAGTAGCGGTTTCGCTGGCCTGACACAGCTAAATTAAGCGGGGACTACTGTATTTGACACAAATCCTCATCAGCCCACTGATTTTAAATTAGCAGAGATGCATGAGGGATTTTTCCGGCCAAAAGTGCCATTGTTGCATTGTTGCGTGACGCATTTTTGTTGGCAAATACCAAATAGGCACTGCGCTCTATCAGATCGCGTCACAGTAGCAGTGACTGATCTGTGCCAAGTGTTCCTAACGTCCTCTTCTGCACAGAGGACTGTATACTTTTTATTCTTTCAAATTCTCAGGTCTAGAAGGTCTTGAAGGTCTTGAAGGTCTCAATCTCTTTTCAACAAGCAGAAACAGAACAGATTGTTCTTCAACATTGCTTTTTTTTCTTGGCCCTGTGACCAGGAAATGACTGGGAAAAACCACCTAGTATGTGACAGTTACGTGACTCTCGTAGAGACGTGTGACTTTGGCTAATTATGCAAAACACAGGCTTGACATGAAAACATATTTTCCCTCTCAGTCTAGTGGTGAACAAAGTCTGGCCATACCTGACGAAGAGGGGGGGCAACTTCTGCTGCTACTGTGCGTACTATGTTGAGGTCCCAGCCCTGGGAATCGAGATGGTCGTGAGCGATAAGTAGCTCCTTGTAGTCATATGTACACGTCTGTACACGTTTCATGAACGTAGCCATATTTAGCAGCCACAGTTTTTCAAAGTGTCAGCCCTGAACCCGTCGACAGAGGGAAAAAAACTCAATAATAGCTCTGATCACGTGAAGTGGAGGAATAACATCGTAGACTATTAGAAAAATAATCGTCGGACAAGTTTTCACCTGCCAAGAAATGTCGACAGGGTTGCCACCAAGTTCGGGGCATGGCGAAGTTGACCGCAAATCGAGGTGTGGCCGGTGCATTTGAGTGAGACTGCGCATTAGTATACAGCAAGCATCACAGCAGTCAACACAGTCTGAAGTGCGTGGCACGAATGTCTCCCGACGTCAGCAAGAGCCACACCGATGCAGCTTGGCCACCCCCTGGACGCTGGACAACGAGATCGTGAAGTGCTTTAACTTGCAACCTGGAGGAAACACATAAGAGGATGTGAATGCCGCAACGCTATGGAAGAGTTGTCAGCTAAAACTGTCGTAGCAATAATGTCGTATAATAGTCGAATATCAGAACACTTTTCGAACAATTTTTAGAGAAAAAGGTTCGTTACACGCAAGTTCTGTTCGAATAGAGGGGGTTGAGCAATTTCTGGCGCATGATTAAGTTTTGCATGCAGTTTGTGCGGCGTTTTGTAGAAGAGAGATCATTCAAAAGTTACTCGAATATGGTCTCTAACTGTTCGGGCTGAAAAATCAGATAATGTGGATGCCTTACTGTGTTCCCTGCATGTCCTGTCTTTTGAAGAGAAAAGTTTCTGAAAATTGTTCAAGATCTGGCCAAAATTGTCATTGTTCGAAATTTCACAAAAACTATTGGGATGAAAGGAGGGAAAAATTTTGAACTTTATTCTACTCCGATACTTACAGGGTGGAGTCAAGCAGGACCATCCACTCAGGTGGCGTCTTTCAATCATTCATCACTTTTGACTGCATTGACCTACAGAAGTGACTCGCCCATGCATGAAAAGCTTTGAATGAAGAATCGAAAAAAAGGCAACCAACTAATGTTGTAACTAAGCTTTCCTTGAACTTCCCCGAATGCCTTTGATCTTGTTCTGCATGAACTTTCTGCTCCTGAATCTCATGTGGCAGCGTCCAAAGGTGTCACGAACATCTGACGACCTTGATTTTGACACCAAGCTTCCCCGAAAAGGAAGTTTGGTCCAACTTCCTTTCTCATTCACTGTAGGCGATTGCTGGCACAGCAAAAAGTCCATTTTGTCAACTTTGTTGGGCCATAACTTTCGATTGAAGAGAGCTGCACAAGTGGTTCATCTCTCCGTGAATTCTCAAATTCTCCCCTGAAACCGAATTGATGTGCACTTTTTCTCCGGAGCCTCTCAAAATCTTCACATATATGCATTTCTGAGTGTCTTACGAGAGCCACCCAATCTAACCTAAGTCTCTCCCAGCTAACCTAACCTAACCTCAAACCAAAGACGTCCCAGATGGGCGACGGTAGCGCTACTTCCGCCAAAGCACCCTCTAACCCTGAAGATACCGGGCGCAAAAGGTCAAGTCAAGGGATCGGGTAAGCCTTTTTACATTGGACACAAGAGCTCGGGTGCCAAAGACAGCCCCTAGATGTCAGTGGAGTCGATGAAAGTAAATTTGAACCGATGTACTCAATTTCTCCGGACAAGCGAGGAATTCGAATTGGAGGGAAAATCCAACTGAACTCCCGAGGCTTCACGCTTATTCGAGTTCGACTTTATCGATAAGTGGGTGACCACATTGGGTTTCGATCCACTTGTCCGTCCAAAGATGGACACCGGGGACGTCCGTGGTCTATTCCACTTACGAGGAGTAGCTAAAATGATGACACAAAGCGACGTTGCCACGGTCGCCTTGACCACCGCGGTCACTACTGTTCAGTCCTCTCCTAAAGCTACCAAAGCTCCTCCACAGCACCCTTTGTGGAGAGAAAACAGAAGTCAAAAGCTTGCGAACTCTGGTAAAGAGATGTTTTATATCAAATCATCTACGATTGAGGTTGGAGTAGGTGATCCACTTACAAGCCTTCAGTGGTTTCGCATTTACGTCCTGCTCAATATGACCTGACAAACTTGTCCAGTGTTCCACGTACCACATTCCGCTTCCCCCGTTACGTCAACGGCTGTGCCAACAAAGGTCGCCATCAAGCCTGCATCACACTCTAAACTCGCGCTACGAGTACACTGGAACACGAGCAAAAGAGACACTTTGGGACTGGGGGGTGCTGACTCCAATAAGCGTGGCGCCTTTTGTACTGTAGGAAAGAGTAGCAGTGTTGAGGAACTTTCCTGGAAAGACAGAAAGCGCCGAAAAGTGCTCAATGCGGGTTCATTGACGAGGAATGACCCAGAAAAAGGGTATTCAGAGTGCTATGAGTCTGATCATGACTTTCGTGTCATCACTCGCAGGGTAAATTCGAGTGCAAAAACAAGGAAGGATCTCTGTATAAGCTTTGGAATGGATTTTGGCCAGATTCTGTCTCCGTGATCCGTGTCATGTAATAACTAGCCAAATATATTTCCTCTAATAAGCATGACTATTAAACTTGTGCCTCTGTACTGAGCACATGCGCAGTTCTACCCAAGCTGCCAGATCGGACGAGGCATCCTCCTGGTCCTGGTATACGAGTACCATCGCCGTGCATATCTATATCATGCATGGCTACATACAAGGCTAGTTCGAAAATGTCAATTTTGGTGTTTTCGGGTGGGAAATTGACCCTAGACACTGCTTTAGCTGGTACAAGTTATTCCTTTCAAAAAAAATTGTTTGACTGTCTACACCTTTGACTCAACATTTTATGGAATACCGTATTTAGTAAGTGTAGTGCACACTTCCTTTTCAGGCGTAACCTTTGACCGAATTGAGCTATGGACGTGGATCACCCCTCTGTGGAAAGCTAAGAAAACCAAGATATTTTAAAAGCTATATAAAGCTAAGATATTTTTTGGCTCCTTTTCCACAATATGAGATCAAAGTCTTGTACTATGGCATAGTTTTACTACATAAAGGTCTGACTGTACTGTAAACGTATGAGTGGGCCTAGAGCGAAAGCGCGTACCAGTTAAGTTTAGGAGGAGCTGCTTAGCTTCGCATGAAGGGGTGAATCACTTCTTTAGCTCAACCCAGTCAAAAGTTGTGGCTGGAAACAGAAGTGTCCGCTACACTCACCACATGTCATGTATGACCCATAATACTTGAGTTAAAAGTGCAGATAGAAAATGGTCGTTAAGAAAAAAAGTGATTTTAGTAAACTCTTACCTTGACCAAAGGCCAAAACAATATCCTTTTCCTTCCTAGAAAGTACCTTTCTAAAGTAGCCTAATATCAACTGCTTGTAAAAAAGCTCTCCCCTCTCTCCTCCAAGTGTGACGTCAGCGTGACGCGTTTTTGCAGGGAGGTCCCAAAACTGCCCCAAAACATTAATTTCATAACAAGTCACGGTATCAATAGGGGAATCCTGAGAGACCTACGTTGATCTTTTCTTAACCTTTCTGTATCTGTAAGACTTGATGCAGACAAACTCTTGTCAGGTATGCCTTAATTTACTCTCTCAAGGACTGCTGAGGATGACTAACTAGTGTTGTGTAATATTTATTCTTCGCAGTACAGTATTAGCGCAGATGGTCAGGAGTGAGTCAATTGAGGCTGGGTAAGAGGGGTGAGAGCGGTGACTCCTTTAGGCGCCAATGCCAAGTTTTGTCTTCGCGATCGATCTTCGCACAATCTCGTCGTCGCAGTCGTCGTCGTTGCTTCACACGTCCATGGCGGTTTTCTCCTTCAGACTGTCGTTCATCGCTCGCTCCTCCTGCAGGGCCCGCTGGTCCTCCTCAAGCTCCTCAGGAGTTTCCTGCAAGAGAAAATATAACACATCTCGTTATTGTCCCTTTCAAATATCACTGGCCGTTTCCCAGACAGCTCCAACGAACCTAATCAGTCCTAGGGGGGAAAAGGCCACACGATTCTAGTACACTGGTACATATAGGGTGTAGCAGATAAATCCGGATCTTCCAGGCTGTAGTCAAAAAGTTCAGATCCCATATCGAGGCTGTCATTCACGTATAGAGCAAGTTTCTACCTCACGGTCCAATATCGGTGAACAAAAAACATTCTCCATTAGTCAAGGTCGAGCAAGAACTCGAGTAGTCGAGTATCGAGTACCAGGGTACTCTAAGAAGGGGAACTTCGCCAGTAGTCCATGATCTAGGAGGTTAAAAAAGCCAGAAGAAAAATGCTTTTCATCCGTATAATTGCGCGACTTTTGGCACCATTTCATATTCTGTAGCATGACAGTCACTTGTTGGCGGACAAACCTCTTTCCAGGAGCTGCGCAAGACATCTGGTGCAGAACCTCCACGTTCTCCATCATGTCACGTGTGCACAACTTCGTCAAAGACTTGGCAAAGGCGAGGAAGTCTAACAAGGAAGATAAAGCCAGATCCTTGCCAGATCTTGTTGCCCCGGTAGACTTTCCTTCTTTCCAAGGACAAAAAATGGACCCTGGAGGGGGAACAGGATTCAGAGTTGCAGGGTCCAGAACGACTGCTACGACGCGTGCCACACCATCCACAAGCAGTACTACAGTTCAGCCTGCCACAAGTGGGTGGAAATAGTCCATTGCGGCAGAAGGGACGTTACATTATAAAAGTAACAGGAAATGAACCTTGTTGAAAACATTCAACAAAAGGCATCAGCGGAAATAACCTGAACGACCTCCATATTATACACAGAGGGCATCTGGAGAAAATGCAAGTTTCGTGAAGTGGTTGATCCCATTCGATTCTGCCGCGAAATTTAGGGCTAGGTCATTCGAGCAGTAAAATATCGAGTATCAAGTTTAGCATATGCAGACGAGTAGCTCGAGTATTCGAGTTAGAGTGCACTCGATCGGTTAGCACAACGGTCCAATGAAGCGTTACACTTTCATAACTCTATTATTTCCTCTGCTGTCAGCATTTTGTCATGAGGAAGATTTTGGGATGCAACTCCAAGATATCATACTACGCATGCCGTGTACAGGTACACGGAAAACTCGAGTGGAAACTCCAGTGGCGACACTTGAATCATAAGTTGGAGAATGTAGCATCCTCAAGAGCTTTTTAAGATGCATTTCTCAGGTTCTGCGATGTCTAGGAGAGAGTTACCTTTCTCTCGCTCTCTCTCCTAATGAATAAAGTGGTTTCCACCATACACAGCATTGTACTGTTTGATACCACGTAGACAACGACCAAAAAGGAACGTTTGTCTGCACGAGAACAGATGGTCCTATCCTGCCTTCGCCCATTTTCCACCTTATCGACCTCACCGAGGTCGGATAAAGGCAGTCACAGCGAAAATGAATGCGTGCGTACGTAACACTTCACTTAATCTGCTGTCCAGCCAGCTCCGTATGTAGGCCCACGGCGAAGACTCTCACTCTTGTGCTAGACATGTACAAAGTGCGATAGGTGCCACACATGTGAAACGTGGGTGATCAGCGGGATCCCCTCAAAGACCCCAACAATGATTCACAGAAATGGTAGGACGCAGTCCGATGAATACGGAAAACAGTGCGATCACCAAGTACACTGTGCCGCCGGCCAAAAAATGAGCGATTCCTCAACGCGCCGGGCAGCTGCTCCAACAGATTCCAGCGCCTGGTGATTCTCGCCAAGGGGCTGTGGAGGCGAAATGACTAATGAAGAAGTCATTGGTATCCTCAGACACGAAACCCCATACTCAAAGAACAAAGATTGTAATAACATGTCTATAAATGACGAGATGTGTGGCATCTTGAGTAACGCTAATTCTGATACACCTTGAAAATGAGCGCCGAGGTCCTCACACACACCTCAGCTTTTTAATGAATGTACCAATTATAAGGCTGACGACAGACCAACTGCACTATGAAAGGAAGACAAGAGAATGGCCTTTTTTCACCTCCTCTGCTACTCCTCACCTTGTCCACCCACTTGTGATGAACCTCAGGCACGAAGTCGACGATCTGTATGTGCACGGCCTGGAACTTGTCGAACTTGGGCGGCATCGGACATAGGCGGAACTTGACCTTGTCGCCCTTGCGGGGGATGTACTCGCCGTCGATGTCGGAGATGTGCATGAACACCGGACTGCTGTCCTAGAAGGGGGCAGAAGCGACAACTTGTCCAGTTAGGTGTATAATTTAATACTGTGATCGACAAATTGTTGGCGTGAACAGTGACTGCATGACAAGTTATCATGGCTCGGATGACTTCTTACCGTGCCCTTGGGGTCGATGAAACCGTGCCCCTTGGACCTGCAGAAGAACCTGACCGTGCCCTCCTGCACGCGGTCCTCGATCCGCCCGGACACGGAATTGGTGCGCGTCCGGCGGGTGATGATGAGGTCAGGCAGTCGGAGACCCTCCGGGATAGGCGTCGGCGGTGATGTCATGTTTGAGTGGGGGAGGTTGGGGCGGCGAAAAAAAGGAAAGACCGGACAGTCTGAGTCGGTCCGACTGGTCAAAGCACCTTTTTGTACTTGGTCTGGTACTTTTCTTTCCCTGCCCGTCGTCCACGTTCTCACGCTCGACGACGACGCCTGGAACTCTACTGCAAGCTACAGCTTCGGCTTCGCTTTACTTCGTCGGTTGCCTCCTCCTCCTCCTCGCCCTTCTCCTTCTCTCTCTCCTGCTCCTCCTTCCTGTCCCGTCGCGGGCATCGTTGGCGTTCTTGAGCCCGGAGTGGCCGATAAAGTTGGCGCCGAAACCGCCCAAATGGTTTTTTGGGTCGTCTGCCCTGAGGACCCACTCAAAAGACCAGGATCCTCTCTCGCAGGTCCCTTTGCCCTCCAGCACCGAAATGGAAACCCCACTCCCTGTGGCTTCCACTCGCTCCTCGTAAAGATGGAGCTCGACGAAAGCAAGCAACACCAGCTTGGCGGGCGAGGTCAACAGAAATAGACCCATTTCTTGTGTCACCGCCGTCAACTCTGTTGCGCACACTCGTCCCTTTGACGGTGACGTCTTCCGCGCCGGAGCTGGTGTCAACGAAGTGAAAGTCGCACCTGTCTTTGGCGTCCTTAGGCAGTTTATGAACGGCGGAGCAGCCGGCTCATTCGTCTATGCTCTGTGAGGGTTATTGAGCCTTTGACATTGAGGCACTGCTGTTGCTGTGAACGTACAGAAAAACCTAGAATGTTTTCATTTTCTCAAGAATCTGCTATTCCTCTTCCAGTTGTCCGTGGGTTGGTGGGGCTTCCCTTAGGTCACCTTATTGGCCTTTAAGCCACTGCACACGGGACACTGGGGGTACCTCACTGCCTTGACATCGGTCGTGAGCTACCAGCTAAGGCCATTTCGACCGGCCCTACTTATTTTTGCCTGCTCCATCGCCCTTATGTGTGTTGGCACCTGATATTTATGGTAATTTTGATAGTCAAGTCGTGCCACCTCTCACTCACTCCTAAAGCCCATTGCTCTTCATAGTAATCTGGATGAAGTTCGATCAATTCCCAGTTTATCCCAGCCCCATTACGCAGTATTGTTGGAGCCCATGCCGGTTGTCCTTCCATTATTGACACCGGGAAGCTGTGCACTAGCGTTTAAAAGAGAATGCCTTTATAAAGTTTCTGTGGAAAAGGAAAATAACATCATTTCCTTCTCCTACAACCTCTTGGGAAATCCCGACAAAAATCAAAAGCCGTGTTGGCAGGAACAAGTTTTACCAACTTTCATGGCCCCGCTTAAATACCGCAAGGGTTAACTTTCGGCAAAGCATTAACAAATCCTGCCCTTTGAAATGACTTTCGAGAGTGCCGTGCAGAGCAGAACACGCCAAGAGTACTATCGTTCATAGGAAGGGAGTTTATACTTTCCAATCCTCAGCTTCTTTCATAACTCCACATTCGTGAGTCCGACAGTGAATGTGTCTGTCCTGTGAACGCGGAAATTCTACTTATATCATCAAGCGGAGCACTGGCTGACAACTAGTGACCAGCCCGTGGCCACGGTGAAACAACAGGTCACTCCGGCCAACTGTGGGTCAGCACGTCAGCCTTACCACAGACTTAGTAGTTACACCCAGACCTCCAGCCTGGCAGAGCCCCCTATTGGATCCCTGATAGGCAGCTTGGTGCAGAATGACAGCTTAAGTATTGATGTTGGGGGTCTGAGTTTTCAAATCCAGGTACTTTAGGATATTCTACCGTCAATAACAGAGGAC
>JAAUXU010135036.1_pt1 | contig 36774 bp, 42 predicted proteins | sample 7278151 | NCBI WGS metagenome assembly JAAUXU01 (sample SAMN14350113, study PRJNA611818) | marine sediment metagenome | isolation source: surface marine sediment (1.8m) | place: French Polynesia: Moorea | collected 2018-08 | reverse complement strand
GAAGAGCTTTTACATCCCACTGCTCAAATTCAAGCGAAGAAACAAGTTGAGGAAGAAGGATCAAGATCCAATGCAAAACAACAAGCAGCAGCAGATATCCTTCGAGGACTTCGTGGACTTTGTCATGCATGAGATCAACGAAGGTATGCTCATCATGGTGAAGTCCTTTTCAAGGGTGTTGATTTTTGTTTTTGTTCGTAGGGTCAGTAAGCTATGGAACTCTTCACTGGCTGCCGTCAACTCACTTGTGTGACATCTGTCACTCCAACTTCACCTTCGTTGGCAAGCTGGAGACACTGGAGACTGACATTGCAGAGTAGTTAAAGAGAAATCCTCAGATTGTCCAGCACTTGGATGTTTTCAACACCAAGTGGAACGCCAATGTGAACAATACTGCTGATGAGACTGCAAGGAAGTTGTTTCAGCTGCTGCCCCATTCCAAGATTGAGGCACTGTCCGAAACTTTCAAGGACGACTTTGAAGCATTTGGTTACAATGCAGTTGGATTTTTTGAACATGTTCATTCTTGAGTCACCAACAGCCTGAATGTGACCAGCACCAGTGTGATATCCTGTGATATGTTGTTCACTTTTCACAGTATGCACGGCTGTATCTATATAAATAAAGCAAAGTCTCCCTATGTAGTCTGTGTTTGTGTGTTTGTGTGTGTGTGTGTCTGTCTGTCTGTGCATCTGTCTGTCCGCGGCCGATTTTGAGGCTTCTGATGATTTCCAGCTTTACCAGGTGTTGCTCGTGATCAGCGCAAACCGGGTGGTGTGAAACACAGACTGAGGGGCCGACAGACACACACACAGACACACACACGCACTCACACATGGCACTTTACATTTCTTTCCACCTCACGACATGGGTAGCGCATCAGCGCTGGTGTACACGTGACAGACATCGCTCCACGTGTTCTGACAGCGACGACTATAAAGAGTGATAGAGAGCAATGAGATCGTGTTGTACCTGTCCTTGCAGATATGTTGTTACAGAGTTAGGCGATGATTGTGTTTTGCACAAATAACGAATTGCTCAGCCAGGACATGGCAACCCTGTCATTAACAATGTCTGGTCACCTACTGGTCACAAGCAGGGTTGCGAAATTTGGCTTTTTTTCAACATAATTTGGCTTAGGGATTTTTTTAAGTTTATTTCATATTTAGCAGATTAGGATTGGTCTTGGTGTACCTTATCTACTGTTTGGCTTTATCTTGCGAGCAGTTTGGCCTTTTATGATGAGAAACAGCTGGCAATCTTAGTCACAACAGCAAGGCAACAGACCTTAACCGGTTGAACTTGGGTTAGCAACTGTCGTACCGAAATGGCGACGGCTGCGAACACTTCCGAGGAGGTTGCGCTCTGGAAGGGGCTGCTCGGCGTTCGGGATCAGGGCAACCACCCCCACCGGGTAGCGTTCGTGGACCAAGTTGCCTCACTGTGGGTGGCCTTCCCCAACTGTACGCCAGACGCAGCGCCTGCCTGCGGTCCCCTCATCCTCCATCCAGAACGCGACAGGGAAGAAGAAAGCGACAGGGAAGCAATCGCAGAGGCCAAACTAAAGTTCTCGTCGGTGAATGCGTTGGTGAAGATGTCCAACGTCTTGTCATCGACGTCTTCGTTGCTGGGGACGTTGACCTTTTCGTCCGGGCCTTTGTCGAGGGCCAAGTATGTGGTCGCTATCACAAACGATGGGTTTCGTCTGGCGGACGATCAGAAAAGCGTTGCTTGTCGGCTTGTCGAAGAAGCAGCAGGCTATGACACTGTCAACACAGTCTTTAGGTCTCCGCTTGCTTCAAGGCCTCGCTCACGTCAAAAGCCTACCAGCCGCACAAGTCCGACACGAAGTCCACCACCAACGACGCCTCTGCCCTCAAAAGAGTCAAACGAGGCCGAGCAGGTCAGTCTGACTCATGCTGTTTGCTTGAATAACCATCTTCGTTTTCTCAGGTCCTCCTGCCCTGCCTGGACAGTTCCTTCAGTCACGAGGCTGTTGACGAAGAGGCCAAGAACAGCAACAATGCCAAATTGCTGAGTGCCATCGGTGTCCAAGTTCCGTCGGTGGCCGAAAAAACTCCACTAGCCCACTTTGATGATCCCGGCACCAACGACTACAATCGGCACCACTGCAAGCCCAACTGGATGGAGAGCACAAGTGGAATGCCAAACTGGCCCTCGAATACCCTCCGCATCACAATGGTTCTCCCCGGATGCTTCATGTTGCGCTTCAACGCAAATTATTTTGCCCAAGGTGTGCTCTTCAAGCTTTGTTATTGCAACATATCCACAGGAGCATTTTCTGTTTCGGATCAGAGATCTCCAGACACAGCAAGTGCTTTGTTCAAGTGCATGTTGGTTCAGACTTTTCCGCCGCTCCTGGAAAAGTCTGGATTTATGGATCACCGCAAACAGTGCGTGAGGGAGTCTGCAATGTCTTCATGTCCGTGGCCCAGTCTTTCTACATGGGAAACTTGAACTCCTTCTCGTTGACAGTCATCTTCGACCACAACCAGGTAACCGCGTAGGACAAATTCTTCACTCACATTGGCCAATGCTGCAGTTTCTCTACTTTGAAGGTGCAGCCACAGGATATAGCTTCTTATGAAGCTGTGGCCCGTCGTGCAGGGTGCCTCCACTTGAGCTCCCCGGACTCGCCGGACGTGTTCTTCCAGGGCACCCTGTACAACATTCTCGCGGCCATGAGCTACCTGTTCAACTATTACTAAGCATCGTAAAGGATGAAACGTCACTGACTGTTCATGCCAAACCAATGCCAGTCCTGAAAATTAGTACGTTAAATTCGGCATCGTAATTTAAGACAAGATAAACGAAGAATACATGACATAAGAATCTGTCCAATCTTGTCACGAGCAGTGTACCAAGAGCGTGATCTTGGCATGAAGCTTCCATCTCACCTGGAGTGAAGGTGGCAAGTATATTTGCTGTACTGCATTAAGTCCCGCCTTCGTGACATGACGGTGGTCATCCAGTGTCGACGCGGACTTTTGTGTTTCCCTCCGCTTCAGGATGGGGGTCAGCATGAGGAAGAGGATTTCCAGGTCCACCGGGAGCACCAAGTTCAGGAGCGCTGTATCTGCAAGGACGTTATCGTCGCTCGGAAGAAGCCAATTCTGATGACACGCAAATGACTGGAATCAATCCAAGGGTGTAGGGTCTCCTCACCGAGTAGCATGACTCTGGGGGGCTGCGGAGCCCTCCAAAAGGCCGGGGGCCAGAGCTCCCCTCGCCAGGTCCGCATGAGCGAGGCTTCTGTCGTGGCTGGGACATGAAGTGTAGGCTTGGGAAGTGAGAGTAACGATGTCTTCTTGACTCCGGCGGACTGGTGACAATCCGGCGATCCGGTTGGAGTTTAGCGACTTCACGTGAGTACCAACCTGATTCCTTCGAAAGGTTGTCTAGAGGTTCTAGAAGGTGGCGACGGACAAGTTGTGGTCAAGTTCGACGGAGATCAAGGTGGTCGGGATCCAGAGAGATTGACAAGTGTACTCGTAAATATTTAAGGGATCGCTTTGAGAAGGTTCCACAGCCTCTCGTAACAAAACAACGGTAAAAACAGCTCAGGTGTATGAAGGTTGAGTCTGGACCAATGGTGAAAATTTCAAATATCTATGTTGCACGCGTACATGGATAGGTTCAATCTGTACTGCACAGCAAGGATTGATAGGTCTGAATACTATAAAGGTAACAACAGATCCGTGACTTGTTATTAACATCACTCTAAATTCCTTAGTATCACCAGGTCCGGGTTGGCCCGTTTGAATTTTCTTAAAAACTTCTCTGGGTCGTCGAGATCATCCTCAAAGAAGTGCTCCACCAGCTTCTCCGCCTCCTCTGCAGGATAGACATCCTCACGGGGGAGGACACTGGAACCGCTCAGCAGACAGTCCAACACCTGGTGTTGCATATAATATGACTGCACGTACTGCTCATCTTCCGCTTAGTTACCTAGTTTATGACCATCTAGTTACCTCGGCCGCCCTCTCCACGATCCTCCGGGGGATGCCCACTCTGTTGGCGGTCGCTAGGGCACGACTGCACCCACCGGTACCAACCGCGTCGACTTCCTTCAGCTTGTATAGGAAAATGACGCTGCCAGCGTCGAGTACGTAGTCGAAGGTGCAGTAGGTGATCGCAAGCTCGGCAGGTAGAAGGTTTCGGAGTCCATGGAAGTGAGTGCAAATGATGGAGTAAGGCTTGTTCCTGTCGGTAATCAGTACATGCCCAAGCCGTGTTCTTCCAGGATTAATGACAGGATTGGTGGCGGTGCGAAACTCACTTTTCTCTGGCGAATGCTTCGACACACGCGGCGAGGAGAGCTCGGCCGTCCCTCTCGGCCGTGCCCTTGCCAAATTCGTCCACCAGGAGCAAGGAACGGTCACGGAGACGAGAAGTAGATCGGCAACGAAACGCCGCCGACATTTGGTTCAAGTCGACCGCGAATGCCGACAATCCGATGGACAGCGAGTCCAGCGTGGTGATCCGAGTGCGGAGATGGGCAAAGATGGGCACTCGCGCGCTATCCGCTGGCACGAAGCTGCCGAGATGTGACAGAAACACGATGAGGCCAACCTGTGAAACGAGAATTTCTTGAAATGTTCTCTCCACATTCTCCAATGGTCACCTGCCTGCTTGAGATAGACACTTTTTCCACAGGCATTTAGTCCGGTCAACACGATGGTTCTGCTCTCACCGCTTCCGTCCGCTCCCATCCTGGTGGGATTGGCCACGAAGGAGCGATCGCCCTCGCTGGCTTGTTCCAGCAGAGGATGCCGGCCACCTCTAGCAGCAACCACTGTGAAAAATCGCCAGACTGCATTTGAGAAATAGAAGCAAACCTTATTTCCAGGGCGTCCTCGTTGGTAACCTCCGGACGGCACCATCCGCGTTCAGAGGCCACTTGTGCGAAAGCCAACAGACAGTCCAGCAGAGCCACCTGAAAGAAAAGAGTCTTTCAGCTAACTTTAAGGCATGATGCACTGACGATGACATTAAAGCACCTTTTTGCAGAGATTCAGAAGCTTGTCAGCGCTGGCGAGGATGAGGCTGGTCAGCCGGACCATGACAGCAGTTTCGTGTTCTGCGACGACACAAGAGGTTAAAGATTGTACTGGCGCATCACTGCAAACACCACACCTGCGATGACAGTCGCGGTATCGCCCAGCATGGCGTCCATCTCGGTGCACCGACGAGTCTAGGGTGGAAGCAGTAGCTGAAATGTTGCTGGCACTCGTCACCCACCTCAAAACACTTGGTACCTTGAAATGTGGCACCCCACCGGCCACGAACATAAATCGAAGATCTGCCTCCTCCTCGAGCCTCAACAGTTGCTCGTGTGTCAGTTCCTCCTCAGTCCAAGGCTGCACCGACAACATGTATCCGATCTGAGGCACGTACACCGTGGAACATTCAGTCATGAAATGTGGAAGGTCGACGATTTCTTCTTCTGCGACCTGTGTAGAAGTGGGATTGATACTCTTTATTAGCATGGCAATAATGTGTTCCTTGCCTTTAGCAGAAGATCTGGCAGTCCATTGTGGACTCTTCGCTTCTCATCAAGAGTGGCATCGACACCAGCATTGACTGTGAACCTACGATTACGGTGCAGCGTGACGTTCACTATCGGTCAGAGGTCATTTCCAAGGTCAGTACCTGCTCCTATGTTCTGAGGCCTCCTCATCAAAGACCCTGTTGAGGTACTGTAAGACCGCTTTCAAGTCTTCCTCGGCACTTATCGACCCCAGCCACTCCTCCTCCTCGGTCGAGTGATGTTGGCAGACCTCACAAATTGCCATCAGGCCTTCGAGCGAACGCCTCAACCTCTTCCAATCTTTAACAGTAGCTTGAGCGGCCGCCAAGCGCTTCAGAATCGCCGGCACGTTGCCCACACGTCTCAAGAAGTCCCTTAAAAAATCAAGAAAAAATGCCTCACCACCTTCGTGCACCAGAGCATCAGTAGTACCTCAGTACTGTGGCGAGCCCCACATTAGCTGAACGCCTGAAGAAGGCCACGCACGTCAGTCTCGCCTCGATGACGCTGGGGTCTCCCGAGGGACACCGACACAGGTGACGTAAATAGCGTGCGCCCAACGCCGGGGAACTGATGCCGCGGCATAAGAGGCGAAACAAGCTCAACCCTTCCCGAGACTTGTTCCAGCTACCTGCTCGTGATCCTGATGTTGGTTGCCAATCCCGACTGAAGATCTACGGCAAAAGGATCGGGCCTATTTGGCCTTTAGGATGCTCTTTTCCTCGTAGTACCTGAAGCGCCGAAAAAGCAGTCTGATCCAACGACAGCACCTTCTCTACCATTAGTGGCCTGATCGAAACAATTAGAGACGATGGTACATTACCACCTTCATCCTCCTCCTGGACGGAGTGCGTGTCGAGATGCTTCAGAAGAGCTCCGGTCGCCCTCACGCAACATGTCGAATCCAGATCCACGAGTCCGCTGATCAGGATGAAGTTGTCCTCGTCTGTGATCTGCTTATCTGCATTTCCGGGTAGCCTGAGGGAGAGGATCCTACGACGACCAGCCTCGTAGGAAAAATCCTTCCCGGGGAGGGAGTTCACGATAGAGTCGACCAGGGCGGGATCACGGGTTAAAGTCGTTGTCTGTGACTTGGGACTGCAAGCAGAATCTCTAGTCTCCTCGCAATCGTCAGCTTGAGCACTATTGTCCTCGTCGTTTCCGCAAGCGTTCTTCACCACCGAGACGAACTCGTTACTCTGTCTGTTACTGAGGAGAACCAGGGCCGGATCTAGTTGCGCCAGGAGGGACTTTGTGATACCGAAGCCTGGGGTAAGGTCGTCTAGGTCCGAGAGGACGCAAAGCGAGGCGGACAACGGACTGTAGGCCGCGGCCCCCAATCGACCAGAGCAGTGAAACAGGCTGACCAGCGGCCGAGATTCCCCTTCCCCTTCGTCGCAGTCTTGGTCGCCGGGCGCGCTTATTTTGTCGTCGACGGCGACGACGTTGCCGTTGCCATTGCCGTTGCCGTTGCCGTCACCGACACCGACACCGACACCGACAGACGAAGCCCAAGACATGATGTGAGGAAAAGCGACCTCAACTCATTCGACCTCTCAGCTGCTTACGCAAGTTAAATCTCCCTTTTCGCTCCACGCATTTAAACGCGACTTCGATCAGCATTGCCAGATTTGTTAAAAGAGAAAGGTTAAAAGTTGAACAAAAAAAGCCGAACACGTAAGAGACGAAATGAAAAAAGTTTCACGTATCTGATGCAAGATTTGGGCAAAAACCACCAAACAGAAAATAAATTTCAATCTTGTCACTCAAAAAAGGTCTGCAAAACGTCAGATTTCTCAACATTTGGCGAGCAAGTGTAGTCCCTGGCAACGCTGACTTCGATTGAGTCGACTCATTGAAGTCTTTGGCCAATCTACGATGTCTCTGGTGGACACGACTGCCGGTGCAGGTTTCCCAAGGAGTCCGAGTCACGAGCGGCGTCGCGGGATGAAATCGTGCCTTCGTCGACAAGTTTGGCCTGGCTCAAGCTCTTCTTGTGGACGTTTCGGCTGCAGTTCCTCTCTGGGCAAAAAAAGTGGCCTCAGTTAGAGTACAAGTGATTTAGTTGTGTCCGTCAAGCGGAATTTGGAACTTTCCGGGATTGGCAACTGGCAGCTCTGCCTTTGACAGGAATGATTTCTCTTCTCTTTCCTCCGACCAACTTTTAAAGCTGTAAGGTGAGCAGAGGCAGAGTAGCCAAAAAGACAACTTCTGGGTCCTCTTCTCCGTGGTCGCCGTCGTCGATCTCCATCTCTACATAAAGTAAGACTCCGATTTCCACCTGGTGGTCGCGACTCGCGGTTCCAGTAGGTGCGACTGAGCCTTTTCGACTCAGCAGCTGTTATCTCCACTCTTTCAGTCGCATCATGTCCGAGTCCGTGGTGGAATCGCCGCCGGTCACCGAGCAGCTGGCCGAAGTCGAGAACATGACCGACCCATCGGTAAACGCCACGGCAAAGACGCCGGCCACGCCAGAAGGAATGGCCGTGGCCTACGGCAGCCTCGTGATCATGGCACTGGTACCCATCTTCTTTGGGGCTTTTCGCTCCGTGAAGTCCCACCGCGAGCAGAGCGAGGAGGCCAAGAAGACCGGAGAAGCGCCAGAGACCATGACCCAGAAGGACGCAGCCATGTTCCCACTCATCGCGTCGGCGGCGCTCTTCGGTCTCTATGTCTTCTTCCAAATATTTTCTAAAGAGCATATCAACCTCCTGCTCTCCATCTACTTCTTCGTGTTGGGCATATTTGCGCTGACGCACATGGTGGGACCGACGCTGACGCGCCTCATTCCTACGTCGCTGGTGCCACGAATCCACTACCACCTCATCTTTAGCCAAGGCGACAGCCCAGTCAGTCGCGAGGAGCTAGTAAACTTTGAGTTTACGACCCACGACGTAATCGTGTTCACACTTAGCACGGCGGTGGGAGTGTGGTACATCCTCAAGAAGCACTGGATCGCTAACAATATTTTCGGACTGGCGTTCGCAGTCAACGGCGTAGAGCTGCTCCACTTAAATAACGTGATGACCGGCTGCATCCTCCTTGGAGGACTGTTCTTCTACGATATCTTCTGGGTATTTGGCACAAACGTCATGGTTACTGTGGCCAAGTCGTTTGAGGCGCCGATCAAGCTGGTATTCCCGCAAGATCTCCTAGAGAATGGATTGGGCGCCACCAACATGGCCATGTTGGGACTGGGCGACATCGTGATCCCTGGAATATTCGTCGCTTTGCTCCTTCGCTATGACAATAGCCTCAAGAGGGGATCCAACTTTTACTTCTGGACGACATTCATCGCCTACGTGGCCGGCCTCCTTACCACCATAGGCATCATGCATTTTTACAAGCATGCCCAGCCAGCGCTGCTCTACCTGGTGCCAGCCTGCCTGGGTGCACCGACGTTCATGGCGCTCATTCGCGGAGACATCCAGTCCATGTTCAAGTACGCCGATCATCCGGAGGAAGAAGGTGATGATGCAGAGAAGAAGAAAGGCAAGGACGAGACTAAAAAGAAGAATTAGAGGACACCTCGAGAGTCTCAAAAAAGTGTGTTTTGTGTCATCTACGTCTGTGGGCTATTTCTCCTCAGTGGTGTCCTTCGCCTTGTCCATCTTCCCCTGGTTGTTCTGCCCTGCTGCCTCACTTACGTGACGTTGCTATTACTAAGCATGGGCAATGCACTCAAGAACTTCTTCTCTCGACACCTGCAAAGTATTTTAAGCAAGAGAGAGGACTTTGACGAGTCGCACAAGTGGGCAATTCGTTGTTATATCTATGGAAAAAACATCTGTAACACGCTACATTCAGTGAAGGAATATATATCACGCTTGCTCTCTAGCTTGTGTGTCAGTCTTCCCCTCCCCCTTCCCCCATTCCATGGTGTATTGTTTCCTGACTTACCCTCTTGTTTCAGAAGGACAACGTCTGGAGCATCATCTCTGACATGGCGGCGAGGAATAACCGCGCCGCTGAGGACATCGCGGAGGCGCAGAACCGCGAGTACCACGACCGCCTAGCCAGCAAGTCCTCCTATCTCAAGTCGATCGCCTTTGACATTGAGACGGAGGCTAAAGACCACCACAAGCTACTGCGCGGCCTTGATGACGACTTCGACAGCGCCAGCAACTTTATGTCGGGGACCCTCGGCCGAATCAAGCACATGATGGGCTCGGGGCGGGGGAACAGACAACTGTTGTGCTACGTGTCCATAGGAGTGGTCTTCACCATATTTCTCCTGTATCATCTCCTGAGGAGACTGACGCACAATCCAGCTGGAGTCAGCGGAGATCCACCATGAAGGACTTGACCTCACTTGAAAGTGACGCTTGAGTGTGCATGGAGACTAAAGTGCTTGTTCCTGTGATTTGTTTATCGGAGTTTTAATAGATTAATGCTGCAAACTATGTCCATCGATGCCGAGATGGAAGACTTTGGTGATGGGTGCATATCTTGCAGGGAAATGCATCGGCTGCGTTGGATGTCCCTTACGCCTTCAGTACCGTGCATCTCGTCCTGCCTTCAGCCTGCCCGTTCTTTATCGTCGTCTGTCAGAGTCATGTCTTCCCAGCCTTCATCTGGAGACGCGGAGGTACTGTTCAGCTCCCACAAGAACGCGAGACTGGTCACGCTCAATCGTCCCAAGGCTCTGAACGCTCTCAGTCTGACCATGGTGAGAATGATTCATCAGCAGCTGGAAGAGTGGCAGAAAAGCAGCGAAAGCAAGCTGGTGATCGTGCAAGGTGCCGGCGACAAAGCCTTCTGCGCTGGCGGAGACATCAGGTCCCTGACCGACACCCGGGGCTCTCAGATCCAGAAAGACTTCTTCAGCGGGGAGTACTTGCTTGACGGCCTGACATCAAGGATTCGTAATTACATCGCTCTGATCGACGGCATCGTGATGGGCGGTGGTGTGGGCATCTCCGTGCACGGGCGTTATCGCGTGGCCACAGAGCGCTCACTCTTTGCCATGCCAGAGACTGGAATCGGTCTGATTCCGGACGTGGGTGGCTCCTTCTTTCTGCCGCGCCTACCCTACGCAGAACTGGGGACCTTCTTGGCCCTCACCGGACACAGGTTAAAGGGTCCGGACTGCTTTCACGCAGGCATCGCCACACATCTTTGCCAGAGCTCTGAGGTGGGAGCTTTAAGAGAGGAACTGCTGGAGGCCGCTTCCGACACAGAATGTCTTGAGGCACTGCAGAAGTACCACTCCAAGTTTGAGCAGGGTTCGTTCTCGCTGGAGCCCATGCTGGAAAAAATTTCTAGTCACTTTAGCAAGGACACTGTGGAAGAGATTGTTTCTAGTCTCGAGGCCGCTAAAGACGACCAGTGGGCGCAGAAGGTGTCCAAGACAATGTCCAGAATGTCTCCAACGTCTCTAAAAGTGGCCCTCCGGCAATTGCGGGAGGGAAAGAGACTTGCCACGTTGGAAGAGTGTCTCCAGATGGAGTATCGCCTGGTGCGTCGGTGTTGCGAGGACAGTGACTTCTATGAGGGCGTTCGAGCGCTCATCGTGGACAAAGACAACCAGCCTCAGTGGAACCCGCGCGATCTGGCTGGCGTCACCCAGACCACGGTCGATAGGTACTTCTCTAAGCTTCCACAAGAGGAGGAACTAACGTTTCCGAAGTATAAATGCTCATTGTGAGATTTGCAGCTACACGGCAGGAGGCCACAAGTGCAACTCTCATCACTCAAGTCCTAAACTTATTGGCCAAGTGTATGATTTAGCATGATTTAGCATTACTCATGTTGGTAGCTAGTACTTTGAGTCTTTTGTTACTACACCCAACTCGCTGAGAAATGCATTCAACGTTCTCGAGAAGCATAAGTTGTCACTTGGCCCTGACAAAGTATCTCAGAAGTAGCAACTACTTCGAGTCACCTCTCCATATGTTTTGTTGACGCCTGTGGATAGTGAAGTAAAAAATATCCTTCTGTTAAATAAACTATATCTCAGAGCGTTCAAGAAATAGGACCACCTCTTTGTGTGTTCACAGGCCAAAGTGCCTAAGTTAGCCATGGTCTCTGTGGCCATGGTTGAAGATGTAATGGAACTACTTGATCAACGCGTTGTGGTGTCTCACGTGCAGGTGCTCAAATGCATCCCTGAAGTCTCTGTTCTTGGCGTCCTCGGGAAGGTTGAGGGAAGTGCTTTGTGATTCCTCCGCAGTCTTCACTCGTGACACCCGGTGCACTCAGATAGCACGTCAGCATCTTGTCTTGATCGAGATTCGGCAGAGTTAAAAGCAACTGAGCGAGATAACTCCTTGGACTTCAGGACTTTTCCCTACCACATGGTGATGAATACTTCACCTTCAGCAGGAAGTCTACCTAAGCCGTGTCCAGTCCCGGACACCCCCACTCCCAACCGGGAGTGGAAGTCCGGTGGATCCTCCACAGCCACGACCAAGCTCATTCCGTGCTGCCCCGTTCGCACTTGGCGAACTCTCCCTTGTCCATCAACACACTTGTTCAAGATGATCTTTGGAGGAAGTCCTTGTTGTCGCCGACTGTTCTGGGCACCGATGAGATTCCTCTCCAGCTCTGACACTGTTTTTAAGTCTATTCTGCCGGACGCTTCATTCTGCCACATATTCAAGGAAGAGACCCATGCTATTGTACTTCTTTGTCGAGATCACTGGCTGCTGATGGTGGTGCTGCTTCGTTTAGGAGATCAACGTCGGGGTCGAAGGACATAGGCAGCCGATAGCCGACTCAACGCAAGTATCTCCAGCTTGCTTTATTACTTGTGCTCAATGGCATGCGTAGTAAAAGTATAATAACGTAGAAATAAGTAATATATACTATGTCCTATACGTACGTATTGCGCGCGTGATAGCACCATAATTACTCCCTTGCGCATCGCGCAAGTGCCTTGGCCTGCTCCAGTTTTCCCTCTAGTAGCCTCATCTGAGCATCGAACTGGCTGAGTACGTCGTCCTGGTCGTGGGACTTCTCCTGCAGCTGCGTCTCCACCGCGTCCGCCAGCGCCACCGTGGCCGTGCGTATGTAGCCCTCCGACTGAGTGAGTCTGGCGTCGATCTGGTCAATGCGCTCAGCCAGTGCGCGCACATCCCCGTCGATGCGGCGCAGCTGGGAGCGCTCGATGTTATGCAACTCGTTCCGGATGATGCCCAGCTTCATGAGTGTGTCGGAGCCAAACATGGGCGAACCGAACGCCAGGCCCGGGTAGTCGGCGCATCTGCGTTGGTGGCGCTGGCGCTGGCGCTGCGCCACCTCCTCAGTGCGCAACGATGGACAGCGCAGCTTGGCCAATTCTAGCGTCTCAGGATCGTCATCTTCGTTGTCCTCCGCCGCTTTATCGTTCTTATTTTGATCTGTGTTTTCTCCGATGGGTTTCTTCGCCTCAACGTCACTTTTGGACAAAATAACCAGACCCTTGTCATTGACGCGGCCTTGATCTGGTTGGCTTTGCTGCTGTTGTGGCTTTTTGTCTTCATTTTCTGCCAGAATTCGCCTCTCCTTGTCAGTAACATGGGCTCTGACAGGCAGAATGGGTCTCCTCAACGGAGCCCGGACGGTGTTCATGGGGCTACTTGGACTGGGGTAGCGGTCGGGATCATCGAGCCCCTAAAAGCAAGGGTTAGATTTTTAACTCTTCCAACCGTACCAACTCGCCCGTGCAGCTCACACGGACAAGGAGACGTTACCAAGGCTGACAACGACACCCTAGCAGGACTGGCCTTCGCTGACGTGTTCACGATTCACATCTCCGGCTGTCACCAGCAGACGTGCGGCCGACGTTTGGACTCCCTTACCTCGTTTTTATGCTCAATCTGGCTGAACCCGGACCCAGAGCCCCGTGGGTGCGGAGGGAAAAGTCGTAGGCGAGTCCCGACCTTGCCACTGGTGTGGACTGACCCTCTCAGCAGACAGAGCAGAGCAACTTAATAAATGGGTACATAAAGCTGCCTTAATGGTGTGACCAGAAAAAGATGTCTCCACCTATGACGTATGCAGACTGCTCAAAGTGAACACGTCTGGGTGCGTCTCATGACTTTGCTCCATCATGACTTTGCTCTAACATGACATGGCCTTGCTCTCATTCCCCGTGGTCCCTGGCCAGGTGCTGAGTTGGTGCAAGTTCATGTGCTATTATTAACCCGTTGGCTCATTCGTGCTCAACTTTTGGTCAACTTTCTCTGCTTGAGTCACTTGCTGAAGTAACTGCTGCAGCTGCTCCTGCTCCTACACCACTTATGCCCCTCCTCCTCCTTCTCCTTCTTGACGCACTGGGTGCGTGCATGTGCTGCATAGGTCCAAAGATAATCGCGAGGTTGCGTGGGTCACGCTAGAAAAGTTCCTCTGGCGCAGAAAAATCTGGTTTGGTCTGCCTCTTCCTTCATGGTTGCACAGACGAGTCCGGTACATCAACAACCTGTCGCTGTCAGCACGGGACCACACGGGATTCAGGAGTCACCAAGTGCGCACGCTCCAGCTGCTACGAGGTCGTCATGGGTCTGCAGGAGGACTTTGACAAGGCTGTGGACGACATCAACAACAAGGTGAACAAAACATTGAGCGACGAGGAGTTGAAGGAGCTGTACGCCCTCTACAAGCAAGCCACGGTGGGAGATATCAACGTGCCCAGGCCTGGAATGTTCGACTTCAAAGGCAAGGCCAAATGGGATGCCTGGAACGGCAAGAAGGGAGTCTCGAACGAGCAGGCCAAAGAAGAATACGCCGCCTTTGCCAGCAAGATGCTCGAGAAGCACGGTGCCAGATAAAGTTACTTGCCAGTGATGTAATGTCTCGTATGGCTCTGCTGAGAAGTATACGAGGTTGATATGTCTCGCGTGGTCGATGCATTTGAGTCGATACTAGTAGACAGCTATTTACTTCGGTACGTTTCCGAGGACTGCGGATTACTTCGTACTTGACCTAGATGCTTTGGACTCCTATGACGCTGTGTAGGTGAACCTGGCGTGGTGGATCTCGGCTTCTATCCTTAGTCTGAGCAAGCTGTACTCGACCAAGTCCGTGATGGCCTTCCAAGTGTCTTGCTCAGTTTTGTCGTCGGAATTCTTTATCGCTTGTCGCCACTCGATAGGCTGACCAATCACCACGGTCACACGTTTGCCGAATCTGGGGACATAAGGTCTCTGCATGGGCAACACCGAGTCCATGCCCAGGTGGTAGATGGGCAAAATGATCAGTGGAGTTTGAGCGTTGCTGTTGTTGCAGTCGTTGGCTAACCTGCCCAAGCCCCACTTCAGTGGCAGGAGAGGCGTGTGGACGGGGTCCTCGTTCACTCGACTTTCCGGGAAGATGTTCAGCCACGCGCCTTCCTTGAGCCGTTGCAGGGCAAACTGGACGCCTTGCTGCAATGGACGCAGGAGACGTAATAGAGAGGACTCGCTGGAACACGCGGTTTGTGGCAGGGAAATGAGAGTTTGAGGATACTTCGACCATATTTGTGTTTTAAAGTGTCTTTCAATCTTGTAAACCTTGTGAGAACACACGTTTAGGAGCTTTTCAACAACCTTTCTAAAGGAGCATTTCAACTCTGAAAACTGTAGTTTTGTCATTAACGTTTGAAGACACTGCTTGCGGTTAACATTCGAGGTTCGTGATACGCCTGCACGGCCGTGGCCGTGTCGCTGCGGGTTCCAGTCGGGTTGCACCTGCATCTAAATTTAACATAACTACTGTGTGTGCACAAGTCACCCCCATTTACAGGGTGACCTTCAGGTCGGGAGCACATCCCACTTCGTTTATGACATCATTAATTACTGACACCACTTCCGCCTCATATAGTACTTGATAAAGATAAATAAACCAGCGCAATTAGCATTAGTACTCGGTTTCTACGGCCACCAAGGGCGACTAGTTCAACGCAGCTACTCCCGGAGGAATACCGTGGCCCCGGATTAGACCGTGGAGCTGATCGAGGTGAGCTCAAAGCCGAAGGAGCTTTGTGGCGGCACGGACTACGAACTCGTCCCGAGAATCATGTGTCACGTTAACTTTTCGTCTAACTTTAGTAAGTGTCAAACCTATCGGGGGTTCATGTGTAAACCAGGTCTGGTCTCGCTGAATGAGAACAAATCTGGACATCGCGAGGTCGGCAAAAGAGTTCACGAGGCGATGAACTCGATCTTCGTCAAGAAATTGATCCTCAGCATGTGCGGGGTAAGAAAGAACCCGTGGGTGCCGATGATTTTCTCAGGACGGCCCCTTTCGGCCACCTCATCAGCCCCGACTTCAATGAGAAGCAAGTCAAGAAATCGTACTTATTATGGACCAAGGCCAATATGCAGGGATGAGAGTCCTTCATGTTCACCCATGCATTTTCCTGCGTGTCAAGAAAGAGGACCACGTAGTGGAGCTGCAACAGAGCCAAGAACGGTTGTCACTCCTAATGAGTACACCGACGATATCAGATCAGAATCTATCTCCTGCATCGTGGGATGAGACGTTAGTCTCAACGATCTGGAGTACAGACTCAGCCTTATTGCGAAGAGCCTCCTCTGCAAAGACTACAACGCACGACTGAACTGTGACGTGGTGACGAAGTTCCCACCGACGAGAATACTCTACTACTGGACGAAGGAGAGCGTCGTCTGCTGAGACTCTGAAGAAGCACATCCTGAAGTACAAGTGCGAATTCCGCACGCACAAACCTCTTTGAAGCGAAGATTTCAAAGAAGTAGAAGCAAGCAGTAATACTCACGCACCTGATGCACGCCAGCGCCCCGGACCACGGGTATTGACTTGCCGTAGGCGAAGAAAGTCGCGTGCGTGCCCTTGGTGAAACAGATGTCGTGAGCTGCCAGGCACCAACGCATCAGGGAGTTGTCAAAGAGTTCTTTCAGGCCGAGTATGCCTGAAAACGACGTGACGGACTTTGGTGGAGACAGGCAAACTACGAACAAGTAGAAGTTCTTCTCACCCCATAGTAGTGGTTCGTCCATGCAGCTGTGGTGGTTGACGACGGTGAGGAGGGCCACGCCCTTGGGCCTGTCATGCAGCACCTTCAACAACGCGTCCTTGTTGATGACTTGGACATGGTTAAATCCTGGAAAGGCCCGGTTCTGCACTAACTTCCGTGAGCGACAAAGTCTGCTCTACGCATGTTGTACGAGTAGTTGAAGTAAGAATGACACTAAACGAATGTACTGATATTCTGCTAACTCTATTACAGGAAAAATATATCATGTTTTAAATATACAAAGTATATAGTATCATCAGCTCTTAAATCGTGAAAGAGCACGATAGTAACGTATGCAATCTCATAAATAAAGGAGTTTGTCCGATCCGCATCTAGTTCGAAACCCGCTGAACTCGTTTGGACCAAATTTGGTGGCCGTCCCCTTCCCGTTGCTGTCGATGTGGGGGGAGGTTCAGGACGGGTAGCAGACCCCGTCTCCCTCCTCCCCCCGACAAAGGACGAGCATGGAAAGGACTGCTTTAGTCAAGCTTTAGTAAAAGTTGCTCTTCATACTATTGGGGTAGTGAGAGGTAAGACAACCAATGCGGTCAGACCTCTCACCGTATCCCATGGACGGGGTCCAGAAATGACCACTAGTGTAGTGAAACTAATGTAGTAAAAGTTGGTGTGTGGCCTGCAAGAAGTTCCCCTTCTCGGGGGGGAGGGCCGCGAACCCGCGGAGATCCCGCCTCAAACAAAACCACCACTTTTTTGATAGTACATAGAGTGAACTGTTCCTCAGGACCCTCGAAAGTGAGCCCTTAAGGAGGAAATGCGGACCAGTGGAGCCTCCTGCAGGAGCTCTGGTCTTATGATATCCTTAGGGATCCAATCTGGATCTGGAGGACACCATACATCGATCTCATTGAAGTTGACAATGGATTCTCAGTCGGTTGCGACACTCAATGAATAGAAAACGAGTGCTGATATCGATACGGGCACAATGAGGCTTTCGTGGTTCCTACTGAAAAGAGAGATAGAAGTATCAAGGATCTTTTTTGAAGAAACTTTCAGCGGACGGAGAGACGAGAAAGTTCTTCTGCTGCAGATGTGGCTTTAAGTTTTGTTCGTGCCTTTCTCATATTCAGTGGCGGCGGCGTCGGAAATTTCCGCGGTGTTGCCGTTGCCGTTGCCACCGCCGCCGCCACCGCCGCCGCCGCCTTCATCGTGAAAGTGGCTCTGCTGCTGCAAATCGGTCCCTGGAGATTCGTCAATCGTCAGCGGTTCCAGCACCGGCTCCAGCACCACGTCGCAAACTTCATCCGGCGATCCGTGGTGCCGCTGACGCAACGAGAAGTGAAACACGCTCTCGGGCTTGGTGTAGCGGACCACTTCGTCAGTCACCCTAATCAAGATGGTGCCGACCTGTTTGGACCCACCGGCACCGCTGCAGCCACCGCCTGCACCCACTATGAAGGCTTTGCCCAGAAGAGCCGGGGACAAGCCAACAGCTTCACCAAGCCGGTGCAGAAGCTCTCCCACCGTCAACTCCGCCAGAAAGAGAGCGTGAAACTCGAGAGGTGAAGAGTCCGACGTTTCCTTTTGGGTCACGTAGAAGGTCGTGCGCGGCGCGACAACGGCCATGTGGAGGTCATTGTACAACCTAATTCCCTCGCTGAGACCGCAAAGCACCGTCACATCTTCGCGCAACAGCCGCAGCATGTCTCGTCCGTCAAAGTTGCGGAAAGCAGTGATGTTGGCGGCCGAGTAGCGGTTTTGCGCCAGCCAAGCGCCCACCATCTCTGAGGAGGCGGACGGGGACAGAGGGAGACCCCGCAGAACTAAACCAGCCGCAGCACTATCTCTTGGCGAAGAAGAGTCCAATGGACTAGAGTCCTTTTTCTTCAAGCACGGCGACTCCGGAAGGTTTACTTTTTGCTGCTGAGATGGCATCGGCGTCGGCGACGAGCTCACCTGGACTCTATCCCTTGGTGGCGACGCCGGTCTGCTGGTGGGTGGCACGTACAAGGTGTCGACACTCAGCTCGCTCAACACGGTGCAGTCATAGCTGGGAGCGAACTTCTCCTGCTCTGCAGGCGGACGCTTATTAATCTTCTCGCGGTCTTGCTTGTGCTTGCGGTCGGCACCTTTCAGTTTGAACACCTGCAATATGCATCCGGCAGCGTGAAGCCTGTGTTGCTGGCCGCTAAAATCTGCCACGTCCTCGTCCTCATACGTCTCCACTTGCAGTCTGAACGGCACTCCCTTCTCCCCGCCGTGCTTCTTGAGTGTGAATTCCGTGCTGATGCAGTTGACCTTGATGAAGATGCCAGTGTCTCTTGTTGGATCCCAACGGAAGCTCACGACGTTTGCCTGCGCCGGATCTTGCACGACATCAATGACGCCGTAGCTGAGTGGCAGGTCCACGTCGAGGATGCGCTCACCAGGGTGGGCGGCGCGCCACTCGGCGATCTGCTCAGCCTCCATGTACTGTAGACGACGTTCATGAAAGCATATACGGAGCACGCATTTCAAGCGTCGCTTATGGTAGGCAGAAAGATCTCCAAGCTTCTTCAGGCGTAGCTCGTAAGCCTGGCCCTGATTCAGGTAGGTGATGGACGGGTCATTGATCTTTGTGGCCAATGACGTGGCAGCTGCCAGAATGTATTGGAACTTGTCGCCGCACGCTGTCTCGTTCAATCTGTCCAAAGTCTCTGCCTTGGCGGAGCTGACGGGATGCTCAGGAGGGGCCACGGCGACGGCGCTGACAGGGGTAGCCCCGCCGATGAGGGGCAAAATGACTTTGTGGCTACGGTTAATGCTAGGTTTCTGACTGCCTCGTTTGTCGCCATCGTCTGAAACACGACGTTGCCTGCCTCCTGGCACGGCTTCGGCACAGCGTTCTTCGCTGCCGCCGCTCTTGACAGTCTGCGTCTTCGTTTTTTCCTTGGATACGGACCCAATGAAGGTCTTCGGACCGACCTCGATCGTCGTCGCAGAGTCAGGCAGGTGAGCCTCGTCATTGGACAGGTCGAGGGCGCCAAAGTTTTGAGGGGTTCCGCTACCGTTGGCACCTGTAGAGGACTCTCTGGAGAGAGGTTCTTCCTTGCACCTTTCTTCGTGTGCTCTTGCGGAGGGCGAGTTAGCGTTGACCACCTCGTGCTTGAACATCTGGCCACTGCTGATACTTAGGTTGGGCAACGCAAGCAAGGCTTCGCTCATGCTATAGTTGGCCGCTGACAGGTCGACTCCCAGTCCCGACAGGCTGTCGTCGAAGTTGGCAGCCAAGTTGTCGTCGATTTCCGACAGCTGTGGATTCATGGGCGAGAAGAAGTTGCTCGCCTTTCTCAGCTGTTGCTGTTGGGCTGCAGCCACGGCCGCGGCCTCCAGCATGTGATGGTGGTGGAGCTGCAGTCCGCTGGATGTACTAGTATGGTGAGTTGGGTCGTGGTCTTCGTCGTCCGCGTAACCGGACTGACTGCACTGCGGCGTGTGCAGGGCCGCCGACTCCTCGTCATCGGAACTGCGGCGCAGAAACGGTGGCCGCACGCTGTTCAGCTTGCCGGACGACCCGCCGCTCCCGCCGCCGCCGCCGTGCCCCGAGCCCCCACCACCCTGTTCTAACAGTTTTCTCTTTCTGCTGGTCACCAACTGGACAGGACCGCCGTTTGCAGAGGAACTGGTGACTGAGGCGGCCGCAGCAGCCGCGGCCATGATAGACCCAGGTGAGGACCCGCCTCCGGCTCCGTTGGAGAGGTGCATGGCCGACAAGAAGGAGAAGAGATCGACGTCCTGACTTTGAGATCCACCGCCATGACTGTGCAGTGAGCCTGGCGGAGAGCCGACGGGGGCAGAGTCATCCCTCACGGAGTTCTTCATCTGGGCCTCCTTGGGGGAGTGCTTGGCGGGGGCGGGCGAAGAAGACATGACGGCGGTAGCGTGAACCCAATTCTGGGTCGCGGCGGAGAGGGGGCTCAGGAAATCAGGTTTTACTCCGTGTTTACTCGTCTTTCTCGCATGTTCTCAGGATGTCGATCGAGCCGGCTCGACAGCTCGAAGGCTCGTAGGCTCGATCACCACGTCGAGGAACAGTCACAACAAAGACTTGTTTACACTCGCCGACAACTTGGACTTGCTACAGTTTTCCTCCCTCAGCCTACCTTGAGCCCACTCGATACATCCCCGTTATGCTCTCCCTCTTTCTCTTGTGCACAGGGAATCGCTCACGCTCTCGGTGTTGCTGCCGCAAGCCCGGGGCCGACCGCAGCAGCTCGCACTCGCCCTGACGCTTTGTCGTCGCGTAGGAACGACTGCTACTCTACGCAGTGATCGAGAGCGTTTGTCTCCTCGACTGGGGGGGGAAAGCACCTTAAGCCCTGAAGCGTGGACTCGCTCGCGTACGGGGCGGAGAGGAGTCCAGTACGCTGGCGAGCCACGTCCAGACGGCGACCAGAAAGAGGTTTTTGCCGACCGAGTCGTCATCGCCGTCGCCAACGCAGCGAGCACAAGGAGGCTGACGGCGAGTCAATTGTCTCGTGCGCCAAGACGACTTCACTCATGCTCTTCCTCCCTGGGATCTGGCCCACGGAGACCCAGCTCTTAAAATGGCGATGGCTTGAGGATAGATTCAGCTTCGATACGGAGGTTCACTTAGCCGTGGACTCGTCTGACCAGTCCGACTTCTTCGAGATCGTGCGATCCGGACGACACCGGACTGAGAAGCTACGACCAACCTCGTCCTACTTTGCATGCACGCGGCCGAGGTCGCTATGTATGTAACAACTTGTGTAAGAATCAACACGCACCTCTCATCCAGACTCTACACAGTCCGCCCACGACGGCCGCGGTGATGGAGGAGGTGCGCAGCCAGCGTCTGGTTTGGAGCGACGTCGAATTGTGGGACAGATCAGTCGGAAACAGCCTGGTGCAGTCGTAAAGGCGGGGGTCCACGGACCCCGCCGAGGTCCTGGGAGGGTTCGCCTGCGGCGGGTAGCGGCTTTTCTTCTTGCCCTCGTTGGTCATGATGGAGCGGCTAGCGGCGAGTGATAGAGCAGCATGGAGCTTAGGCTCGGCTCGACTCAAATGCTCTCGGGCCCGAGCCTTCACGAGCCTTAAAAATTAACCTTATGACAATAAGCAAAGCAAAGTTATACAGTAAGGGAAGTCTGACAAGTAGCCAATTTCATACTATGTAGTAAAATGACAACTGCTAGACCTGCTTTGGTAGTAGTTAGACAAACGTAGTCGCAAACTTAGGAGAAAGTTGCACAAGATCAATTTCTGTTAACTTTTAACTTATGATGTTGACATCTTTAGTTGCCTCGTAGTAACTATGCAAAATCATTGATTTGAACCTTATTTCAAAATAACCTTAACCTCAAGGTCTTTGGAGCTCCAGACATCATTTCGAGACTCGTCTGCATACATAAGTGAATGTTTTGTTTTAATTTTAATTTTAAAACCGTGAGGACTGAACAGATGGTCGAATTTTTGTGTACAATCTTAAGCACAGCTGAAAAAAAATTTCATTGCAACCTGATGCTTGGGAGTCGAGGTGACTTCACCTCCACGTACTTCGTTCTCCACTGCTCAGACGAAAAAACGTTGTTGTTTGGCCTGATGTTTATCAGTCATTTGGCTTAAAGTCCAAGGAAAACGACCTAAATTTGTAGTTTTAAAGAATATTATGTTTCATATTATGTCCCCCAAGTGATCTTTGAAATATAGGCAAAATTCATCCTTATTTCATATTTCACCAGACTCTCCATAAAAGTATTGCTTCTGTTGTCTCTTCTGACCCATAGCATGATCCTCTGCGCGTGGTGTCTCCCCATGGCTCCGTCCACGTTGGTCATGCGGGACGCCACTGGTCCGTACCACAGGTACTGGAGTTGTTGAGAGATGTACAATGAGTCAACGTGGGGTTCACTCAGGCTCACCTCGGTCTCGTGCTCGTAGACCGGCACAACGCGAGAGCCGGCGCCACCGCTGGCGGAGCCGGCGCCTCCTTACCCTGCAGGCGCAAGTCGGGCGTCTTAGGGACGTTCTGCGCCTTCACAGGCGCTGCCGTGGTGAGGGAACCTAAGTGTTGTCAGGTTTAAAGCAAAAGTTGTGGTCCACACTCGTCTGATCAATGGACGATTGAACAGTGAAGAAGACATCGCGGTCTTTTCCCCGGGAAAGACCTCGGGGCTGAGGACCTGCATGAGTAAGTACTCCGCTAGCCTCCTGGGTGCGAGCACCGGAGTGGTCCGGATCTCTAGAGCTGTATCGAGCCTGGGTTCGGGTCGGCTCGACTTGAGGCCCGAGAAAAGCTTGTCCGATGCAGCTCTAGCGAGTACCCGAAAAGTCTCTCAGCTGTTTCTTGTTGTTGTTTTGGGACTCGGAGCTGATGGCTGCCAAACTGTGACTGAAGTTGGTGGTGTTTCGACTGGCGCACGCGGCCGGCGCCTTGGCGAGGAAGTGCCTCTTCAAGATCGGGGACACATGCGCTCACGTTGCTGGTCCTTCAATTGTTCACCTTTGCGGACAGTCTAGAGTTGACCCACGAGAGGATGATGTTTGGCAGCCGTAACAATACACTTGGACCTGCTGTTGCGAGCCAGCCCAGGCACAATCTCGGCATCCCCCTGTCAAGGCAACGAAGGTACGAGGCGTTGGGCTACCAGCGACATCTTGATACTTAAGGCTCTATCTAAACCTGATCAGGGAGCTCCTTATCTGTCATGAGGGCTTAATCTTGTTGCCCTCCATCTTGAGTGTTGAGATCACTACATAACCATGGCGGCCCTGCTGCTCTCGAGGTGCCAGGGCAGCACCAGGAGCCTTTCCAGCGTTGTGTCCTCCTTTCCCGGGTACGTGCGTCACGCCAGCGGAGGAGGACAAGTAGACGATGGCAATCGTCAAGTCGCAAAGGGCAGCTTTTTCTCCCGATTCATGGGTCCCCAGTCGTCGGTGGCGTCGCCGTCATTCACCAATCGCTGGTCGATGTTCGTGCCTGCCTTCGCGACGCACATCTGTCTGGGTGCACCCTATGGCTGGTCTGCCATCTCGGCAGCTTTGTCCAGAGAGTTCGGCGTCGTTTCGTCGGCCTCGGCGGATTGGATGTTGGACCAGTGCACCTACCCCATGTCCATCATGGTAAAGCCGTGCCATCTTTACCCATACAATGGGATGTAAGTTGACGTCATGTTGTACCATCAGATCGCCAGCGGAGGCCTCAGTGCGGCTGTCTTTGGCAAGTGGACGATGAAGGTCGGTACCCGCATGGCCATGGCCACCGGCGGGGTCATCTTCTCCACAGGTTTCGTCATCTCATCCTTGGGCGTCATGCAACACAACCTGCCCATGCTTTATGCTGGAAACCGTAAGAGATCGACAGAAACGTAGTAGATGCATATATTATGTATACTGTTTCAATTGTCGTCGGGGGGCTTCTGGCCGTTTGTTCACCCGCATTCAGTCCTTTGGGACGCTTTCGTCGTGTCCATGGTCAGTTTACCCATGCTCATATCTTTTACAGTGTTGTGCGGCGTCGGCTACGGGTGTGCGTACACACCTCCCATTCAGGCCCTGCTGGAGTGGTTCCCCGACAAGAAGGGTTTGGCGTCCGGAATTGTCATCGCTGGCTTTGGTTCAGGGGCGCTGTTCTTCGCGCCCGTGATGAACGCGTTCATGAGCGCAGCCACAACCCTGCCCACCTACTTGGGACGTTCAGTAGAGACAGTCACAGAAGGAGGCAAGATGTTCGCTCGGGTGGGCGGACAGCTGCAAGAGGTATTTTGTCATTTACGTCACCTTAACGAAAGGGGTTGACCTTAACGTACGTCCTTTCTATCTCGTCTAAGGTTGTGTACGCCACGGCCGCAGACCTGGCCAAGCTGCCCTACACCGATCTTGCAGAGGGCTTCTACGTAGTGGGCACAGGCAACACCGGCGTTGCGGCTGGACTCACTGGCATGGCAGCCATCTACGCCGCCGCAGTCATCACTTCCGCTTTCCTCATAAAAAAACCGGCACCTGGATATTCGCCTGCAGGTTGGACTCCGCCCCAGATCTCTGACAGCGGTAGCGCCGGATCCCTTCCCGGCAACGTCAATGTGACGTCCGTGATGAAAACTCCGCAGTTCTGGTTGCTCTTCTCGACGTCCACACTACTCTGCACAGGTGGGATGGGGCTGATGTCGGTGGCTAAACCCATGATCAGCGAGGTCTTCACCAGCTCAGTTCCTTCCCTCGTCACAGCTTCCTTCGCCTCCAGCTACTTGATGGTAACTTAAAGCAGAGACAAGCGACGCATTGAGAGACATTGATGCAACCGTCCACAGGCTATGGCCGGAGGTAATCTGGCAGGTCGGCTGGGATGGGCCGCTGTCTCGGACCGCATCGGGAGGCGCGCTACTTTCAACGTCTTCACCTTGGGCGCTGTCCCTATCTTCGCGTCTCTCCCGTACTGCATCTCCCAGGTGGTGACGAATCCTGATGGACCTATGGCCCCGGTTTATCTGGCCGCTTTCTGCGCCTCCACCGTCACAGCCATCTCCGTCATGGGCGGCGTGTTCGCCGTGCTGCCGGCCTATGAGGCCGATCTCTATGGTCCCAAGTACGTTCAGGCGATCCACGGCCGGTTTCTCCTTGCTGCAACTCTCTCCACTATCGCTGGACCTACACTGCTGCTCAACCTAAGGAAGGCCGCGGAGTCTTCGGCCATCAAGGGTATGCATTCTCTCCCACGATAGATATATGACACTACACATACGCTTGTAACGTTAATTTTCGTGCTCAGATCTGCTGGCCAAGGTGGATCCCGACAAGTTCCGCTCCCTGTTCGGTGCCGACCTCTCACAAGCGCAGTCACTGATCGAGGCCAAGACCTTGACCATTTCAAAGCTGATGACCATAATGCCGCAGGGAACGCTCGATCCCTCTCCCTTCATCTACAACAATACCATGTACACAATGGCGGGACTCGTGAGCGTGGGTGCAGCTCTACATTTCATGGTCACCCCAGTGAACAAGAAGTACTTTGAACCGTCAACGAAGACCGCCAGTAAGTGAACTTTTTGTCCTGGACTGAACTCGAAGATCATTCAAACAACTTCATGCATCGTTGAGCTCGTTATGAAGTAATTATCCGCTCTAGGATTTATGTGATCGACTTATCCTTGCTTTTATACGTGAAATACACGTTCGCCTCGCTCGGGGTCGGCCCTGCGTGCTCCCTCCTGGACGGCATCGTCATTGCAGCTTCAGTTAGCGGGGTGACCTCAGAGAGACCTCGCATAGTTTGATTGTTTAAGTCATGTTCGTCTTGGACCGCAGAGAAAACGTCTGTTGGTATAGATATCAATACTTGTGCTAGCATCTAAGTTAGCTTCCAACTTTGTGTGGATGACGTCGACCCTCAACGAGGCCACCACCAGCCACCACTCCGTGCCGGAGGGGCATGATTGCTTGCCAAACTCTAGTGCACAGTGTTGGTTGCAATGATCCATCACTAGGGAACAAGGCTTTTTCGTTCATAGCGCATGACGGCGCCAGTTAATTTTAAGTTTATTAACAGAAGTTCAATGGTAACTCAGGCATGAAGAATTTCGCTCTTAACAGCTGCTCGGTTGGGGCACGATGAGCCAGGACTACAACTCCGAGAGCGGCAAACGCGGCATCTGGATGCAGTGACCGGCTGCACTAGGCACTCCCTGTACTCGGCTCGTCCTCGAGCCCAAACACAATCTTGCTGTCGTCGAGCACTGTAGCTTACAGAAAATGAGTAGACACATGACAGGACCTAAAAACAATACCTGAGCAACTTTCTGCCCTTTTAAACGTTCTTGAGGAGCATCACACAGTACCACAGCAGCATCCATTTTGAAAAAACATTTACTCCTGTTCCACCCCGTTACGGAAATCAAAACAAGTACGCACTCAAGTGGCCTGGATGCTTTCCTCTCCTTTCTCTTCTTCATCATCACTGTCGCCATCGCCGTCTTCTCCACCATCTCCGAGGAGGCTGTCACCCACCAGCGGCACGAGGCTGTCGGACAGCCCGACCTTGCCCTCTCCAACCGTCACAGCGGCCGATCCGACCGCACCAGCTACGGCTTGCTCATCAGAAGGGAGGACACCGCTGTCATCCGCCAACGAGTAGGAAGAAGACATGGAAATGTCGGGTGCGGGGTCAACAACGTTCCTCTCGAAGAAGCTGTCGCCCACTTGCGGAATGAGGCTCTCGGACAACTTCTTGGACTCTGCCTCGTCGTCTGAAGAGTTCTCCTGCTTCGCCCCCGAATACTGGACATTCTTCTTCCTCTCCAGCTCAGCCCATGGGTCCTCCAGCATGGAAGGGTGTACGTAGCTCTCCGGGTCATCCTAGAAAGTTTGCACCGTCACAAAGTGTTAAGCACACTTCTCTGTGTTCATTGACACTAACAACTCTGTCACTGCTCCATGTTTAAGATCTCTCCCGGTATTGTCCTCTAAACCCGTATATGTCCAATAAAAATATAAATTACAGTGACTGGAAGAGCCAAATGTGAGCTGTGTTCCATTGAGTTCTGCATCAGTCTCTGTGTCTGGCAACCCCTGACATGAAAAAGACCAGACTTAACATGCCAACTCTGACATTGGGTGCCAAATTTAGTTTTTTTGTCTTTCTGAAAAGCCTACCGGATTCCTGTTGTGTCCTCCTCTGCCACCAAAGGGGGACCTGTTGGACCTCCAGTGGTTACCCCTGAAGTTTCCTCTGTAATTTGGGGAATGCCCCATACTGAAGTTGCCCCTGTGAGGAGAGACACCTCGGCCATACGAGCTGTTGGGGCTATAGTTGTTGCCCCTGAACCTGGGCGGTTTCTGCTGGGAGTAGAAGTAGGACCCCGGGGTCGAGGGAGGGCCGAAACCCGTACGAGGAGCCGAATGCGCGCCACCTGCAGGTCCTTCGTGCCTCCTGATGTCTCCTTCGAACCTATTCCAGTTTCCTTGAACAGTGGAATGGCCTCGCTGTCGCATGAAGCCACGGCCTCTGGGAGCTAAGGAGTCAAGAACGGATGAAGACTTTACAAATCATCAAATAAATACACACACAAAGCTTTGAGCTTCAGTTTATCCATGACTCATGAGCCACATACAAGAACAACTGGAGACGAATACCAAAATGTTTGCTACGAAAAGTCCCCTTGATGGATCTGCTGCAGTTGGACACGTTCAACATAGGTACCTTTTAGGCCCTATTGCACACCGCCTGTTCTGACCGGCATGCGCAGGGTTGACCTTTGAAGTGTAGATGATAAACCCAGGCTTGTAACAGCCTTGGAAAGTTTGGACCTGTTGCAGTTGGACATGTTAAATGCACCTTTCAAACTCACTCGCCGGGCTGACATGCGCAGGTAAGACGGCAGGAGTCTTGGTGACAAAGAACTGGGGTTTGGCAGCAAAAGTTTACTCCTTTGATGCGATCTATGAAGATTCAGTGGATGGGATTGACACTTTCAGCTACTTGACAAAGATTTGGCTAAAGCGGCATTGAAGACACCTCATGCAGGATGGAGCTCTCGGACACCCCTACTCACATCTACGCACGCACGCACGCACGCACACACACACACACACAGGTATGGGGTGGGTCAACAGAGTCATCTTGGCCAGAACACAGTAGTACTTGATGCTGTTACTTCTTCCTAAAGGCTGTTACAGTATTCACACTTGCCTGGAGAGCTCTGGGGTGTGGAAGCTTGAAAGGATAAGAAGTCATCAGACTTCTTGTCGAATGGGTTGGACAGCTTCTCCTCATCCATGGCTCGTCCTAAAAGAAATGAGGTAAATAAGAACTGTCTTATTAGGCGCCACAGGTAAACTCAGCCTCCTTGTTGACCTCTTCCATAATTCAACAACCAACAACAATCGCGTATATGTATAAAAAGCACTTTAGGAGTCCATGATATTTTTGTTTTTCTTCAGTTCCGTCAGTCGAAATGCAGGCCCGAGAAAACGATGATCCAGGTGACGAGAAATCCAGCAAAGGACGTCATGAAGCCCTCCTTGGTCAACTCCCACACTCCTCCATAGTCCTAGACGAGAAACAAACAGAGCGAATCAATAGCAACTTTGCTGTCCTTTACGTGATGGTCCAAATATCAAAGTATATAAATATATTAAGGTCTTACTACAACTAGACCTCGGAATCGCTGATGAATAACTGCAGGAAAAACTAAAAGATGAAGAAGTGGGGTGACAAGCAGTAAATTTGTTTTGGATTTTTCCAAAAAATGCCAATGCAATTCCAGTGCCAGATGAAGGATCAACAAAAAGGCTGAAATTCAATTTTCGTCAAATAAATCGCAAAGGTTCTACTCAAACTTCTTTTAACTTTTTCACCCCAGAGTTTTGCTTAACTGTTGCTTCTGTTGTCACAGGTTTGTTGCAGGACCGAGGTTTTTGAAGAATCATTTATTTTATAGAGCATCCGTGGCAAATTTAGAATCTCGCACTACAGGGTGTCTGCAAATAATGTTTTCGGTTTTGTGGGCTTGTAGCTAGGCTTTAGCAGGCTTGAGGAACACACGGTCCTGAGCTACTTTGCATTCTTTTCACTTGTAAAACAGTTCTTTCCATCTGTGAGAAAGATGGAAGTGGTGGAACTGCTATCCTGGATGCGTTGTTCGCACTAGCAAGAAAGAAGACGTTAGCTGTTTGACAAGCTAGGATGGTGACGGTCTGGACACTCCTCATGGATTGTCAGTGGGCTGGGAACGGCCCTTCCGCTTTAGAACAAGTCATGCCCCGTTCAAGATTTTGCTCACAGCACAACAACGTCCTTGTCATGCACACGAACAGAAAGTGTGACCCATTCGGTGGAGTCTCTCACCTCCTCGTCGACGCCCTGGAATCCGATGCAGTAGACGTATCCGACGACGGCGCTGATGGTGGCGAAAGCGACGATGGCGAATGCACCCTTGAGGCCGACCACGCCGAAGGCCAAGCCGACAAGGACGCCCAAGATCTGACGGATCCAGTAGACGACATCCAGGAAGGTCTCCTTCTCCGGCCAGGAGGACTTGGCTGTCAATGCCCTCCTCACGATGGTCGAGACGGTCTCACTGGACATTTTCTTTTTTGTCTTCTACCCTGAAAAGCTCACAAGTCACAGTTCCCAATTTTCTTTTCCGTTTCGTTCTTTTTGTTTTGACTTCACGCGAGTTCAGGGTTGCCAGTCAATGTAAAATATATAGTCTAACTAAATCTGATACAAAAATGCCAAATTTCATACAAAGCAGTAACATAAAGAGATGAAAACATTGAGTGAAAGGAAGATGAACAAAAGGTCTATGACGTGAAAAAGGTTGAAAACCACTTTGCATGCCAACCCTTGACTTGACGTTGAACAGGGAACTCGCCGACCGCTGTCGGATAAAAAGACCGGCTGCTCACGCAACCTCGAAGTCGGAAACCAACGGTCAGCCGCAGCTCAACATACAAGGCGTGTGTACAACGCGATCAGTGATTGTGGTTATAGTGATTATAGAGACTTGCTACAGTTTCGGGGGGATCTAAAATCCTCGCATGGTAACTAAAACGGGCTTTTATCTTTTACTCCGTAGCGCCTGTGTGTGAATTCCTAGTGAAAATAGACCCGTTCATTGATATTGCGCCTAATAAGCCTTATGGTCCGAATATATAAATTTTCTCAAGATGGCAAAAATATTTAACAAAAAGTATGTTATATTAAAGTTAAATTCATTTTTGGTGCTCTAGCACTCGCTGAGCAGTCCTTGCGGTGTTTTCCGCAGCTGTACACGTCTCAGGGATGTACATGCAACACTTCTTCTTCAGCGAAGAGGACGGCCGAGGTCGCCGAAAAGCAGTCGTGCTCTTTGCTGCAGAAGAAGCGCTCCGAGGACGGATGAGGTCGCAAAAAGCGTCGGCTTTTTCCCGACCTCGGGCGTCCTCCATTGGACGAAGTAAAAAATGGGGACCGGGAAGAGTGATGACTGTAACCGGATTATGTTCGTAACCGGTGACCTGAGCCGGAGACTACAGTAATGTCAGCTATACATGGTTAGTAACTATATAGCTGACATGACTCCATCCGTAGTGCAGTGGTTGGCTGCAGGTCGGCTACGTTTAACGTGGCTTCCCGATGGCTGCGGGTTGAGGCTGACAGCGTCGTGATGACCATACAGTGTCATCACGTGTGCCTGTGCAGTGACCACACCAGCCAGTTGCCGTTGTCGTCGTACTTCTGTATGTACTATCGGTCCCTATCAAAGGGGCCGAGGAAACGCCAAATGTTGAGGATCAACACGAGGAGAGTGGAGTCCATGTACGTGCAGGGATCCAAGGTCAGATTTTTGCCTCGATGTTGCTTTGCTTCCAAGTTGTCCCAGTGGCCTTGGTGTCCCTAGCACTTTTTGCACTTTCAAACTGTCCGCTCTGGGAAATATAGTATGTTTTTTTCAGTGAGGCTGCAGTAAAGTAATGCTTTAAAGCCCCAGTAAAAAAACGACTGCAAAGCCAAAAATCTTGCGTCGATATTTTTGACTCACACGTCCCTGATCAGCACCTTCAACGTGAGACACGAGGAGGGTGGGTTGGGTGGGGAGGACACGTCCAACGACCCGTCGCGGTTTAAGACAAAGGTTCAACTATCATTATCTTATTTCTCACTTTGATAAATGTCACCGATGTTATCAGGGACATCTGGACCGTCGGCATCTTTGTCGATGACCAGCACTCGATCTGCACAGGTAAGTCATGTTTTCACGCCAATATGGATAATCTTTTACGCGTGTATGTTTATCACCCTACACCACCTTGACCTTCTTCACTTGCTGGCAGGTGCAAGGGCTCTTGGCCATAGATCAGGACTGCAATGTACATCGTCCAAAAGCTGCAGTCACCAGGACACCTCGAAGAAGAACCCAGCCGAAGCACTTCTCGACACGGACGGCAGCGATCAATGCCAAAATAACTGTTCAAAAATATCATATCAATGATTTGTTAAGGATCGCGTCAGAGTTGACCTCGTCTTGAGGAGCCAAATTGTCTACACCGTGGTCTACCTGTGGTCTGGTGCAAGCGTCTCCCCCCCCCCCCGGATGCTTCTTTCGTCGGAATCCTGTCCATGCCGAGAACGTACGCACAGCAGCTTATCAATATGCTACGACCTCCAAAAGTTCGGGTTCTGCAGCAATCTTCTTTCGAAGTTGGAGTACCACAATCTGAGCGTGGAAAACGGCACGTATGTCTCGTCCGGCCGGCTCATGACGTCTCTCGCCGTCACCTCGAAGCTGGACGAGAAGTTAAATAAGCTCTCCACCATCTTCTGTGCAAACTCGATGAATGACGGCAGTGTCGACGCTTCCGTCGACGCGTCCGCTGCCATCCCTGACAGCTGGGAGAGCGGCTCCATCGAGATGCCCAGCTGGGCGTGCTGCTGTAGCCTGTGTTCCCCGAATCGAGCAACGAGATCGCACTGCTGGTTGGAGTCAACGAGGTACTGTTTGGGTTGCACGATCTTGAAGATGGCGCTGGGCTTGGTGTTGGTCAAGTGTCCGAGAAACTGCCAGGCGGTCTGGGTCTGCTGGGGCCAGGAGAAGTATACCGCGCCGCCCATTCCGTCGGGAAAGGGGCGCTCACCGGTCAGGAAGACGACGATATGATGGGCTGAGTCCACGCGCTCAATGTCGATGACCACGTGAGAGTCGTCGATGGCGCGAAAGGATGTGTCCACCAAGCGGCCGGACAGCAACAGTCCGAACATGGCGAAGGCACTGGGAAGTAGGTGAGACTTGTCTGCGTCGAAGATCTTTCTAGACCTGCCGGCAGCAACAGCTGTTCAGCTGTTACAGTCAGCTGAAAACAGCTGTTGCTGCAAGAATGTAAATACTTAGTGATCCCAAGACTCGAAAATACAAGGAGGACGTGAGGAGTTTCGGCTAACAAGTGCCGGACGCTGGCATGGACCACACCCGTCTCGTGCAGTTGGGCCTCATGGTCTCGCTGGCGATAACCCTCTTCGTCACATGGCGCTCGCTCAGCCTCGAGCAGATGGTCTTCCGCACTAGCGCTGAATTAGCCGAGAACTTGCCGCCCATCTGGATGGTGCAGGTGACGGACCTGCACTTTTCCCAGTTTCGAGGACCCGATCGTCCGACGGCACTGAATCGTTTCTGCTCCTTCCTCGCCCACAGCGTGAGCCCGAGGGCCGTCATTATTAGCGGAGACCTGGTGGACGCCAAGGACAAGACGGGCTTCGGTTCGGGGCAGTACGAAGAAGAGTGGATCACGTATAGACAGACGTCGGAGGAGTGCAAACGCATCCTGGGCCACAACGTCAAGTGGTTCGACCTCAGAGGGAATCACGATAACTTTGACGTCGACAACGGCTTCACTGGCAAGGATTATTTCAAGGAATACTCCACCCAAGGGGCCAGACACGGAAGGTCATACCTCGAGAAGTTGCCCTATGGAAACTCCTCGATTAGCGTCGTAGGTTAGTGTCCTCTTCCTCTTACTTATGATACCGATGTTCTAACAAGCTTCTTATGGAGGTATCGATGCCACTCCCGTGCCCGGCCCGAATCGGATTTCCAACTTTTTCGGAGTGATGAGGAAGAACGACACCCGCCTGTTGCACAGGCTGATTGAGCAGTCCGGCTCTTCCCATCACACGCTCTTCTTCGGTCACTACCCGACAAGTGTCATCTCTACTAGTGGCAGCCAAAACATGCGCCAGATCTTGTCCGACCAAATCTACTTGTGCGGACACCTTCACACTGGGTTTGGGATGCTAACACAGCTCTACAACAGACACTCCACCGGTTTGGTGGAGTTGGAACTGGGAGACTGGAAGGACTATCGGCGATACCGAATCGTAGCATTTGACCAGGGCTTCTTCTCATTTGCAGACGCTTCCTATCACGAGGAGAGCGGCAACACCATCATCGTCGTTACTAACCCCAAAGACCCGCGCTTCGTGACTGCAAAAGAACCTTATGCTGCCATCCGAGACACCAAGACTGTTCGAGCGCTGATCTTTAGTGACATTGAAATTGAGACAGTTGTGCTGAAGCTCCCCGACGGCGATAGTTTCTCCGTGATGACCAGAGATAATATCACTGGAGGCCTCTTCACAGCGCCGTGGGACCCTAGCCGGTATAAAACTGGGCTTCAAGAGCTCAAGATCCGGGTGACCTTGTCAGATGGCTCTCTGGTGGAAGAATCCAGGCCTTTTTCCCTAGACGGTAGTCAACAGGTATTCAACTCGTGGGCAGCGGTCATCCTCTCCGCCAACTGGCTGCGGCTGACAGCTCTGCTCTTTTACTCCCTGACCCTCCTCATCGTGATTGTACTGGTCATCTCTAGGATAACTGTCTTGGGTGGGTTATCCGCACTTGCTCGTGTCAACAGCATCTTTATACCGCTGGTGGCCTCAAGTGTGTACTGGGGCTTATTTCCGTGGGCCCTCGGTCAAGTTCTTAACAACCGCTTAGGCCTCATTTTCGCGTGGGGGATCCTTCTAGTGGATGACTTGACTTTCTGCCCGCCGGATTTTTCATTCATCATCGGATTATTGATGCACATCACATACACGATCCCACTTATACTTATCCTCGTCCGCCGGAGCACGAGGCGTACAAGAGAGCAGAAGAGCTTCTGCAGTCGCTGTGGAATCTTCTTTTTCTGTATTCTCCTGTGCTACCACTGTTACTCAATCTCAAGCGTTTACGGCAACATCGTGTTGCTCAGCACCATGGCTATGGGCAGGGTGGCCCTGGCTGGGTATTTGCTGAAGAGAATCAGAACAGTCTCTAAGTGATAGCAGAGCATAATGGGTAATCACCCATCTGCCGATATTTTGAATCGATATAGCCTCTCCTACTAGTCAGTTATATATATAAAAAAATTTGTATTGGTCATTTCCTAGAGAAATAAACTCCAGTTGTCTGCTTCATTCCAGTATGATCCTTTAAAGCGAATAATGCAATAATGAACAGTAAGGCGTGTGCATACATTTGTAGGCAAAGCGATCGATAGTCTTCTCTCATCACTCAATTTTAACAGCTGCAAGTCTGCCCGGACCCCTGGGAGCCGCCCCCGTCCAAGCGGCCGCCATGCCGGGAGTTGAGCATGCTGGGGTCAGTGTCCAGGTTCTCGGACATCTTCTGGCAAATGATATCCACGAGACGCTCAAATACGCCCTGGCAAATGAAAAGGACAAGTTATACACTCTTGACAGTGATGCGAGTTGCATTCGCGCAGACACAAAATCCAGGATGAGTCAGAAAACTTTCCTCGTGTGGTGATAGCTTTTGCTACTGGCTCATTGCATCAGCCCATGGGAGCACAGACACTGCTGGGACGGCGAAAGGTGCTGCCTCCAACACTAAATGACACTTTTACCAAAACTTTCCACGTGATGAAAGAGTTGCCGGAACTTTCAGCGTAAGTTTGAGGAGCGCATCAACAGTTTACGACTCCCACAGCCATCTACCCTACTTACCCTAACATTGATATTGTCCTTGGCAGACGTCTCGAAGAACTCCATTCCCAGGGAATCTGCCAGCTGCTTGCCCTTCTCAAAGGAGACAACTCTGTCGTCCTCCATGTCGCACTTGTTGCCCACGAGGATCACCTGAGCGTTGTCGAACGAGTAAGTCTTGATTTGGGTGCACCTGCAAAGAACCACTTTTGTACCATCACCACACACGAAATCGATTCCAGACGTCTCCGGTCAAGAGTGTAAGTTGGAGTCGTACCGATAACAGTGATCCAGCAGTTAGATTCTCTCAGCTTGGCCAGTTTTTGCAGGGTTCGTAACCCCACCGTGCTTGGTCATGGACGTGACCGTGACCCAGGACGTGCCTACACCTATGTTCCTACCACACGCACACGAGCTGTTCTCTGTTGCCACCCACCAATGTCGAGTTCATACGCAACCACTCCGCGGAGCACATTTTAAGCCTGAGCAACTCTGGCCAAGTTGATGGGATATCCACTGTTAGTACGAAGTCTTACGAGTGCTGGGTCGTGATTGCTTGCATGCTGCATACGTACTCGTTCTGCGTCGTAATAATACATGAGTCACATGTCGATGCAGTGACCTCACCAATCGTGCACGCTGTTGAAGCTCTCAACGCTGGTGATGTCGTACATGAGGATGAAGCCCATGGCCCCGCGGTAGTACGCAGTAGTGATAGTCCGGTAGCGCTCCTGTCCAGCCGTGTCCTGTGCAGGTACAAGAAAGCTTGGAGTCCTTTTTTCCCTCGAACGACCTCTTTTCTTTCTCACCCAAATCTGAAGCTTGACTCTCTTATCCTGCCTGAAGACTGTCTTGACCTTGAAGTCTATCCCGACGGTGGAAACAAAGGCCGAGGTGAAAGAGTCATCAGCGTAGCGGAAGAGGAAGCTGGTCTTGCCCACGGAAGAGTTGCCGATGATGAGCAGCTTGAACATGAAGTCAAAGTTCTGGTCCGCAGCGTCCTTTTGCCACGAGGAATTCTGGGAGGACATCTGCAAGAAGACGTGATGAGTAACTTTCCAGGGGCAAGAACACCGCGAGCGGCAGGGCCGGCATGGACATCCACACCCAGCAGGGCGTCTTTTTCAACTTCTTTGATACATACAGGAGAAGCCCCTCATAGAAAGACCATCCGTTCTAGGCCAAAACGCTCTTATAACCTTGTTCGTGAGAGTTAACATATAAGAAACATAGAGGTGTAATTATAAACTTAAAGCTCATAAAGTGAGAGAGTGAAACCGTCGACGATTTTGCCTTCAGTTCTTTTGCCCAAATTCATCTTACTCAAGCTTGAATTTGCGAGGTCTCAAAATCACGCTGGTTTCTGCTGGTTTCGGATGAAAATGGCTCTTATGAAAGGCTTTGGGTGTTCTTATATGCGGTGGGATTCTCCACATAAAGTGCTTTTAGATTCCTGAGAAGTCTGTCCTTAGCAGAGGCTGTATATCTGTATAAGACTGTTTATCTGTATTAGTTATATGCGTGCGTCTGGGCAAGAAGCACTATACGTGCAACCCTCGGGCCCATCTCCCCCAACCCCCCGCCCTCGGGTCGTCAATGTGCCCCTTGAGTTGCAAAATACAAAAGTTGCACGTATAAGGCCTTGCCCAGATGCACGTTTGTAGTTTAACGTCACTTGTCACGGATATTTCACCCTTTTTTTCATGAAAAAGACACTCTTTTTGAAGCTTGTGTCCGGGCTTGAACCCCGGACCACTAGAGTGTGAGTCACACACTCTTCCCCTAGGCTATCCTGTCGCGGGGATGAAGGGCACTTTCATGGCAGAGACAGCCTTTTTCTGTGGGTGTACAGTT
>JAAUXU010086001.1_pt1 | contig 36798 bp, 50 predicted proteins | sample 7278151 | NCBI WGS metagenome assembly JAAUXU01 (sample SAMN14350113, study PRJNA611818) | marine sediment metagenome | isolation source: surface marine sediment (1.8m) | place: French Polynesia: Moorea | collected 2018-08 | reverse complement strand
TCTTGGCCTGGACAAGAGTAACAAGGAAACTATTACTAGTCTAGACACTATTACAGTGTCTGCTTCCTCATGCCCATGACCTTACACATGTACACATAGCAACATGCTACATTCACCTATGAGGCACGGATGCCCTCATCAGTCACCAGTCACCTCTACACCACAAACCCATGTGACCAGACCAGCAGCTACGCCTTCAACCAACCCAGATCAAGATCAAGATGTCTCTGGATCTTCCTTTGCCAGTGCATTGGATTCCTCCACTATGTCCTCAGGACCTTCGGAAGCTCATGATACTGTCTGAGACCCTGACTTTGTACCATAGCAGCATGATTCCTGTAATATGCCTGAAATACATGGGGGGGCCGTACACACTTCTTCCTTGTAACCTCAGCCCTGCAAATCCCATTTTCATGTGTACATTACTACATAGTTTCTCTTCTTACAGTCATGCTAGTGCTGACACTCCTACTCGTCATCCTCCTCAGTGTCCCAGTTGTGCAGAGCCTGATGGTTTATGACTGCGACAAAGCAGGGACCTCCTTCCAGATGGTGTCATTTGAACCAGGCAGTTGCCCCACTCCAAGCGAGACTACTCACCACCAGGGAAATGGGACAACCAAATTCTACAAACACAACAGGGATGTATTGCCATATGCCAATGCCTCATATCCTGATCAGCCTTTGTGACCTGCTGTGGAATAGACAGCCTGACCTATGGTACACACATCATGGCCTGGCATGAGACCACGGCAGTGGATGAAGAAACATGCAGGAAAGCCTTGGTCACAAAGTCCATAGCTCTGCCAAACAACAACGGACCTGACACCATGGAAATGTTCAAACTGGGAAGGCAATGACACAAAGCCTTCTGGATGTTCACAAGGGGATGGCTCCATGAAGAAGGGCATTGCAGCCACACTGTATTTATTTCAGGAGACACCCACTTTGAAAAGTCATGTGAGCAAACAGTGTATGACATAAACCTGGGTACCTTAAAAGGCGAATATGACAAGTACTCCAACACTATAATCATAGAGAAGATCTGGTGACAGCTCTCCCAAGGATACCTAAACGATGATCAGTTAGGGACCCTGGTGTGGGATCCAAAGCAGCAAGACTGCCTGGACACCCTGTCCCAGATACACACTGGCCCGGGAAACCTGTACCAGTACCAACCCAACCAAACACAAGACCCGCTGATCCCTACAAAGAACTCCGTTGTCCTACTAGAGAAGCCCAGACAGAAGCATACAGGACAATATGCAGGCATGGTTATCAAGGAGAACATTCAGAAGTGTGAAGTCACCTGCTACAAGACCCACATTGATAACATTATATGCCTGAAAAAAGGGGGTGATATCCTGACACCAGCAATATGGGGTTTAAACTTCCCTGTGGACACAATTGCCATCCACAGCCAGTTGGGAACGCACATGTCACTACAAACATGAAGATGATTGAGAGATTTGCCCATGTCCAACAGGGACTCTGCTAGCTGGAACAGAAGGTCCTGGAAAGTACACTGACAGGGCTGATCCAGAAACAAAACAAATACATGCTCAACAACCTTCTGGGGCCAGGGTACTGAGTCACCACCACCAGAGCCACAGCCTATATCACCAAGTGTCAGGCCACCCCTGCCACAAGAGCCACCTATCCAAACTGCATGCATGAGATACCTGCCTGTGTGGAAGGACAAGCCAATGAGATCAAGTTTGCTGATCCCATCACCATTGTACTAAGCAACTATGCTACCGTTTTTCTTTGTGATCCTATCACACTGCCCAGATGGAGTATCTGTGGCCAATGGTACTGTGCCATGCCAAAGGGAGCACCATGCGGAGCTCCTGTGCACAGACCAAGAACCATTCAAGGACAAGGACTTTGCCAGCACCTTGGGTGGCCAGATGTATTTGGAGGAACAGAGGAGTCAACATCAGGAAGCTGAGCTCATCCTACATTCTAGGGATGCACAGGCACGATGGGCAAGCCCTTCACAGGGAGGTGAAGCATGCAGGCTTCTCTGCCCCACTGAGCCTATTACAATAGTAGTAGCAGCAGTAGGATTATGTGTCACCAACACATTTACATGCACACTTACTAACTCATTATCCTGTATCTACTGTATTATGTGGTATCTGTATATTAGGTGTTCATTGTATCTAAGTGTATTGGGATACCATTGTTGCATCAGTGCATGCAACCTCTCTCCTGCCCTTCCTCCCTCTCAAGGGAAGGTAGTCAATAAACAGCTTTCAGAGTGTGAACATGTCTTTCCCTGTCTGCCTCTTACTCCAAGACCAAATCCTCCACCTCTGGACACTCTAGTAGTGATGAGAGTGGGGAGCGAGGGGAGCCCTCTAAGAACCCTGAGTCTAAGGTCATTATGCATGAGGCCCAATGGATTCCGTGGGCTCCTTAATGTGATTCCAGTCACCACAGTGATCACCTCGGAGTCACAACAGTGACTCCAAGACATGTAGCTCCTATGCGCCGAGTCAGGGCTGCTACAATTCATTACGGACTCAGATAGTGCACCCCTGACTCCCAACCGCATGCATTCCTGATGCAGAGGGCACAAATGGAAGATTACAACATGGCAGCTGTCGCCAAAGGTCACCTGGATGAAATTCTCCAAAGCTTCCCTCTGGCTGGGATGAAGCGCATGCTCCAAGTCGATGGAAACAACAGGAAGCGAGGACAGCCCCTGTAGAAGACTCCCATGGATTTGATTGTATCTCCCTGCTGAGTGTACATGATCCACCAGATCCTCTTGCAAGGGAGGTTCTGAGCTGAGGAGAAATCATAGCATGAGAGGATTGCAACCAGGAGAGATGTGCTCATTGCTGGTCACTCCAGGAGTTCTGTGTGAGCCAAGCCAGCACAGATGGCTCATACTTGCCCATGGGGTCAAGGGTTCAAGGTCATATGGATCACTACTGATATATGTTAGTGGACATGTATCCAAAACAGCCTCTAATGAAGCAAACAAGATGATCAATTCTTCCTCTGTAACTGCGTTGTCAGGTGACAAGACATGGCAGATTGCTCATTTGGCTGCACCCACCATCCTTTCCTCAAGGCCATTCCTATGTGGAGCTAAAGGTGTGTTCACATTTCATACTGTGATCTCTGCAACTGCTCTTGGTTCATTTTCTGCCAAAGCTCTTTCAATTCTCTAGTAACTCCATGAAAGTTGGTACCATTATCCATTATTATAACCCTTGGTTTGCTGCACCTAGCTGTAAAGTGTTCCAGAGCCATTAGAAAGGTGTCCAAAGAAGACAACATCTCAAGGTGCACACACCAAAATGTAGTACAAGTAAAGACCAGATGTCTTTTTGACAAGCATGCCCTCTGGTAAATTTAGTCATGAATGGACCCATTGCATCTACAGCTCTGACTTCAAATGGGTGGCTAGCTTTCATGCTGTCAAAGCCAGCACAAACTGAAGACAATGGTGCCATCTGTTGATGAGTAGGTCTCTGATTGATCTTTCGACAATGGACATAGAACTGGAGGACAGTTGTCACTGCTTCCCCACCATAAATGATCCAATATTTTCTTCTCAAGGCAGCAAGGGTTTGACTGACACCTCCCATATGTCTCAGGACTATGATATGCATATGCCTGATCATAGCCTCAGTCCAGACACTCTTCCTTGGGAAGATGATTGGCATACAGGTCTGTTCAATCAGTTCCTTCAAAGAAGCTAGCCTTCCCTTTACTCTAACCAGACCATCTGGAGCAAATTAAGGACAGAGCTTGGCCAGACAAGGATTTGAGGAAGAGATCTCAGCTTCAGCCTGGGCCTTTTTCACCAGCCAGTTCTCAGCCTGGAGGAATTCTTCAGCAGTAATTTCTCTGGAGGGAAGACGATCACAATGAGGAGTTGCCAGTCTTTGAAGATGAGCATTTACTCTCACAAGCCTAATCCAATTGGGAGTCACCTCTGGGGACAAGCAGTCTACAGTTTTGTTCTATTTTGTTCATTTGTTTTGCTTCATTGTTTTGTTTTATTTAGTCACAGTTACCTTGACATCCCTTTTCAGACGGTTTTGGGATTTTGGTGAGGACAAGGATTCCCATGATGTGCATCAGTGCCGAATCGAACCCAGGTTCTCCTACTGGGGCCTCACTGAGAAAATCTTTTGGGCCACACATGTCTGGAAACGAAAAAATGAATTGCCAATAGAATGAAGGTGAAGGAGTGTCTGAGGGGAATCATGAAATTGCATTTCGTGGTCGAGACAGGCACCAAAGAGCCTTCTACAAACAGCATCATGTAGGATAAATTCGGAGACCTCACCATGGTGCTTGACTGCATGTGTGACCTGCTCGGCATCTTGAAAGTCATTCACAGTTCTGCCAAGGTAAAGGAGGCAGAAGCAAAAGAAGTGATAGAGCCTGTGAGTGACAGGGTCGCTTCTGGGATATTCGAAATCATCCATCCAAGGTGCCCTGAGGGCGTCTAAGTCCTCTGTGGGTGTATTGTGGTACTCACACAGCCACCAAGGAAAGATACTGATCTTGTCTGAGGGTCTGCTTATATTAGGCTAGGTCGAAAATTGGAATTCCCCATGGGTGTCCAAAATTTGTAACAACATACAATTTGAAGACTTTGTAGTCAAATGAAAGTGAAAAAAAGGAGTTTCTGCTATGCCCAAATGCATTTAAAGTTGCATAATACTGTAAAGTGTGACTGACGGTGGCGCGTGTTACCTTCACAGGGAGTGTTGATAGAGCCAAACTGCTGGAGTCAAATTTGAGCTTTTGGGAAATGGTGTTGATAGCAGCATTTTGTTTTGTTGTTCGCTTCTAAAACTTTTTTTTGAAACCGACGGCTGCTTGAAAATTGATTCCTTGTCAAGTTCACATACACAGCCGTTGTTTTGAAACCGGATGATCCAGGGAGATGTCCAAGGTGGTGACCTTGACAAGTGAGTCAAAAGCCACCAAACGATGCCCCTCTGTTTTGTTTGCTATGTTCTTTTTTCCGTTGTGTGTGGTCCCCTGGCCACAGGGGGGGGGGGGTTCTGCTCTGTCTCCTGGCACTGTGGTGATGGCAGCGGGGGATCTGTTGACGGGTCGAGTCTCCGTTTGGCTTGCTGGGTTGACCGGCTCAATGTCCACCCCTCCTGACCCTCTTCTCTCCCCTCCTCTTCCCATAGATAGCTACTGATACAAACTGATACTGCATGCGGTATATGTAACGTTTGACCTCGATTTCGGCCTCAAAACGGCCTCACCAGCCGCGGAAAGGGACTATCAGCCGCAAGAAAAATGACAAAATCCGCCGCGAAAGGGCCCGTCAGCCGTGAGTTGAAGAAAATCTTCCGCGCAAAGGGCTCGTCAGCCGTGAAGGGCTACAAAAATCGGCCACGAGAGACAGAAACCAGCCTCGGACACACACACGCACACACAGACGTACATAGGAGGCTGTCCATTTATATATACAGGGAGGATTGTTTGAGCCGTCCTCTGGGCCACCTGTGCCCCATCCTGTGCCAGAGCTCTCTGGGCCGTCCTCCAAGCCGTCTACGTTTCGCTGCCTAACATGTCGTCAAACATTCTCCAATCGCTGTAATGTCAAGGCCCATGAGAAAGCTCGCATCTGTCGGGTAAGTTTTTGGACTGAGGGTGAAGATAGTCCTGATATGTCTAAAAGTGCATGCATATTTTTTTAGGCCGCTGGTTGCTCTGAGCACCATGAACATGACATCCTCCATTTGCTTTTGCATGTATGGGTGATGTGTACAATTGGATGCAAGCTGCAGAGCTTGACCTCTACTACACGACATCGCACTCAAGGGCCAACCTTTCTCTGTGTCCAAAATACTGCTGATTCGGCGAGGAAAGTTAAGGACGAAACTGACCAGGATGGTATGAAGAATTGCCGCTCCTCCGAAAAGGTTTTTCATTGCCTATTTAGATGAGATGGATGATGCAGGCACCTCAAGTCTTGTTCATGCTTTTAGTTGTCATTATTTATCTTTGGGATCACCTTCAAAGTAGGTTGGGTCTGCAAGTGCCCCAAAGAGGACCTTCTCGAAACAAGCATGTGCAGGAGCCAAGTCAGAGGAATCAAAGTCTATGGTTGTCTCACTCAGTCATCGATTTGACCGAAAGCATGTCCGTTTGTCCAGTGCGATCAAAGGGCTTATAGGAAATCCCTTGGACATGGGTGTATCACAAAAAAAAATCTGCAAAACATAATTTAGGGACAACCAGCAGGATCCAATGTCCAAACCTGTCACAATCAAGGATGTCTGTTGCCTCCAGGGAGCCCTGAAGATTGGCAGAATGTATGATTTTTTTACTTTAGCTACTCTCTCAGTACTGCATTAACAGCTAAACTGATTGCTTTCTTCTACCATTTTTAGGCATGACAACGTGCTGACTGATGTCCAGAAGTAACACTATGATGCAGCTCAACTGCTTCCGAGGTTTTAGCTATAGGAGCGAGTTCAGGATGGCCCAGCTACCCCAAGTGATGCAACACAAAATAATTGACTCTGGTGGACAGTTTCATCACTACATACATGAGCCAGGAGATGAAACGGCATTTTGAAACTTGCTCATTCACTGTCACAATGGATGGTACTCATGACACTAACAACGCAAAGTTCCTTCTAGTGTATGTATGAACGTGGTGATGCCTGAAAATTAAATAAGTATCAACAATATCCCGGAGAAGTAAAGAAAGATTGCTTTGGTCAGAATTTTTTTTCTCAAACTTATGATAAGTCTTGAACATATGATAGGCTTGGTGATAACTGAACCCTATCATATGTTTTTAGGTCTTTACTGACACTCGCTGTTTTGCCCAACTGTGACATGGCGAAAACACGTAATTCTGTAGCAAGAACAACATAGGCTGCGAGTAAACCACTCAACAATTCAAATTGCACCGGAAAAATCAAAGTGGAGGTAGGAATGGAGATCGATAGCTCCGAACTCTTGTAAAGCTTATGTAAGCCTCTAAGTTGATCAGTACATGAGCTCAAAGCAGAGCTCTTATCTTACAATCTCGCTGAAGAAATGGGCTTTCCATCGTTGACTTGCTCTCTTTTTTGCTTCTTGCGAGAAACAAGTCCTTCTTCAGCCAGTTCTGGGTCACAGAGGACCTCTCAAAATAGTTCTCTTTCCACTGATGTAAACATCGCTTCGTAGCACACTTGTAAGGAGGAGTTGTGAGTCACTTTCTAGAAGAACCAAAATATTGTGCACCTTGTATAGGTATGTATATTGGGAAGCGCCGAGTAACAAGTCCTAGTGCACAACAGTAAACACATCTTGTAGACCAGTGACGTGCTGCAGACGAAGCAAACAGAGGACTGCTTAAAGAGCAAGGCTTTGCTTCAATGTAAGTACTTAAAGCACTGGCTTTGCTTTGTCCACAGTATATCTTCACTGCTGCACATAGCTAGGTTGCGTTATGCGCTTTCAGAACAGTTCCTAATATAGGAGGAGATTTGAGTGCATGAACTTTTCCATGAAAATGATAAGTGATTAAATCACGATTCATTCCCGGGTGTCTCGTAAGCCTGAGGATCCTGCTCAGCGCAGAGGACGCTTGAAGAAGTGCCCCTAGACTTGTGGGACACACTCGGTACATGGATCCTTGCTGATGTTCTGGCATGCATCAGAGCCTCTCACAACCTCTCATCATAATAGTGACGATACATTCCTGAAGTCGGACAAGGGCTCAAATCGGTTCAAACGTTAATAATTACGCCTTGCACTCATATCATCAATCTTTCACTGCACTGTAATAGCAACGCACTCCCTGTTGTCTCTAGTGCAGTGGCACATGTTCCACGAAGCTTAGCACCGGATAGCAATGACGACTGCCATGGACATGTCATGCACGCACTTCCTGCCGCCAGATGGCATCGCTGATCTATTCGAGGTTCAGCTGCTCTTTCTCCTCCTGCTCCTCCTGGTCCACGTTTCAGACAGAGCGAGCAACCGGACTCGCCCGAGCGCGGTTCGAGAGCCTGTTCCGGTCGCTGTCTGCAAGTCGGCACGATATACACGACGAAGATCTTGTGGCAACCCTACCTCAGTCCTTGTCTGTCTGCTGTTCCTTGCTGAAAAAAGAAACAAATCTACCTTGCGCTACTACTGCGACTGTGTCCCTCGTCGGCCGCCACCTTTCTGCCTGTCACCTGGCTAGGTCGGACCCTTGGGCGTGGCGAGGGTGTGGCGCAGCAGTTTGCTGGCCTCTTGTGTCATCCTCCCAGAATGGTGCTTCTAGAAGGCGATCAGGTGGGACACAATGGAGCTCCTCTGCCTCCAGCTCGTCGAAGATGTCAATCTGTCTTTACTTGTTTCAGTTTCTGTCACGCCTGACGCTGATGTTTGACAAGGCCCGGACTAAGGGTCACGTCGATCTCTGCATGAAGCGATGTAAGCGAGCCAAATGTCTATGCTCTTGATTGTCTAAGGCACGTCTTTCCTTCAGACGACGGTCGTACCCGTCCGACGCCGCGCGAGGAAGTCTCAGGTCAGTCTTCTTCTGCTCCGGCTTCCTCAAAGTCCGGCGGCAGCAAGAAGAACCGCACCTCCTCTTCCAGTGCTTCCCAACACGATCCCTCAGAATACCTTTGTCTGGTGAGAGCATCTTTCAAGAAGGAGAAGATCTCCTCGGTGGTAAGTTGGTTTAGAATGCAACTGACTTGTGAAGGTAACACGAACATTTCCTTGACGACTTCTACACTCAGGTGAGCTCTCGCGACGTGAACAAGTTCCAGCTGGCGTACTGTAACCTGCTGAAGAGCCATATGGACGGACTCAAGCGCCAGAAGAAGACCAAGCTGAAAAAGGCCACCCATTGAACGTGTTGATGTCATTTCTGATTTGTGCTACATTCCTTTTGTTTTCTCCGCTTCTCTTCAAGCGGTTCACGTTCATAATGTGTGATTTATAACTGATTATAAACTGTGAGGTGGTTGCGCAGTTTCGAGCCATGTCTGTTCTGTCGTGCTAGTGTCAGCGATTCTATCATTCAGCTTGATCTCGGAAGAGGTTTCGTGACATGACAATGTGCGTGTGGTGCCAACCGCAGACAGCGAGATAGCTGCAAGGAGCGCGTCGTTGGTTGCTGCATGATGCAGTAGTATCATTGTGTGGTCTTGTGGTCCGTCAGAGCTCTTCGCGTGTGTGAGCGCGACGCGTCGTACTCCTAGCTGGAGACACGTTCGCTGGTGGTGTCAGCTCCAAGTGCTGGACATTGCCTGGCTGCATGAGTGTTTTTACGCCATGGCGTCCTGTTTGCTTTGTGGCGTCAACGTGGGCCATCTTCCAAGCGTGCTGAAAGACGTCACCCCCTCATTTCCTGGCAATGAGCCCGCCTTCTCGTACCTGAACACCCTTTTGGGGGCCTCCAGCAACTTGGGATGCGATTCTGCTGCGTGTGAGAGGTGCTTCTCCGACGTCGTTTCACTTTCGCAAGAACTCAATCGGGTGGAGGAGAAGAAGGTGGTCTTACGTCAAAGATTCAAAGGCAAGCCAAGGCCCAATGATCGTAAGAAAGGAGCTGTCAGTCGCAGGACTACTCTGCTTAAAAGTAGTACGATTAGAAGGAAAGGTCAAAGAAGTAATGATCAGCCGTCGTCGACTGCTCCTCCACACGACGTAAGCCTTCCTCCCGCTGCAACCGCCAATGTTGTTGCTGGGCCAGAAGCGTCGTTCCGCTGTGAAGAGTGTGCCAAGTGCTTCGCCCAGAAGCGCTACTTGCTGGACCACCTGAAGCGCACGCACAAGACCTCACTGTATCGTTGCGATGAGTGCAATCTGTCTTTTACCTTGAAGAGCGAGCTCTCGCGCCACAGAGCGTCGCCGTCGTCGACCTGTGGACTCGAGTACACGTGCCACAAGTGCGAGAAGGCGTTCCACACACCCGACCAGCTCAGCAGGCACAGGGAGGACAACTGCAATGACGACAACAGCAGAGACGAGGTGAATGCGGCGTGGTTATATGCGCAGGCTTGGTACAATCAGTGATGCCCTGAGCGATCCTCAGCTTAACCGTTGGGGTTCCTTTAGCCCCCCGAGAACGCACACTCGCGTACACCAGCCCAACCAAATGAAAGGTGCAGTCATGCAATTTAACATTTAAAGCGACTGTGGACATGTGGAACTCAGCAGACAATTTGCTGCCACTTTTGTCAAGTGAAGTTCGCAAAATATCCTCTCCCCAGCTCTGAATGAGGTGACCAAATGTCCCACCCAGGGTCTCCCACATGGGGTTCGGTTTACTCGCGACCCTTGCACTCTTGTGCTCTCGTGGTCTTGCAATTCTCATGCATCCCTCATCAACCTCGTCCCCACCGTCATCATCATGATTCTCAGGGCAATGGCCTTAATAATGAAGTACACAGCACAAAGTTATAGTTATGCGCTATTCTGTATAGGGAACAGAGTCTTGGGCCACAGCATATGGTACACGAGCCCTCTCTTCCTACCTGTCCTTTTCTACTTTTTCTTACAGAAATCCGAAAAGCGCGCTGTACAATTGCACTGCATTGCACTATACAAACAATCTCAAAACTGCACAATTGGCGTGGTCAGTCTTTGGGGTCCAACTTCGGTTTGGTGTACTGGACTGTGCACACAGCATAGCCTACAGGAAACGCAGATTATGAGTAATGTCTCTGGAGCTGAGCGTCGCCAGCCCTGAACAGCATTAAGAACGTAACGTCAGCATGGTGTTCAGCTCGATAGAAATTGTACACGTACCGTCCTGTGAGACGCACACAACAGACGTGCGTGCCACCATTATTGATCTACCCACAGACGCGACCTGCACGGGTACGTGGCCTGACACAAGGACATACGTACATGTAAGTGGGTGATCCTCATACTGGATCATCCAAAAGTAATATTCACTGTCTGAAATATCCTCTTATTATGACTTGTTGGCTATACCGAGTGCATTTACTAGGCTTGTGTAATTGGTTGCAATCGAATCGATAAGCGAGATTACTTCATAATTGACTAGCAGAGGTGCCCGTGCTCGGGTTATTGTAAGACTCGCCGCAATCCCACCCACCAGCAGACTCGACCATAGCTGAACATGCGCTTTGCGCTCGACACGAAGCTGGTCTTGCCTCGACTCGAAGCTGATCTCGCCCTTCGACCCGAAGCTGATCTCGCCCTCGAAGCTGATGTGTAGACCTTTTCGGTCTACGGCTGATGTCGCACCCGGATCGGATCCATTTTGTTTTTCCCTTGAAACTGGCTTGTCCGGACGCTCTTCACTCCCTCTTTTCCTTGGCTTAGTAATAGCATAAAGCAACCGAACACGATTGGTTGTTTTATGGCAGTAGCAGCAAGCCATGAGTCGCCGGGTCAAGCCCCAGTTTGGCTTGCATGGTTGTCCTGGCTCAGTGTCCCCTCCTCTTCAATAGATAAGTACTGACAAAACTGGTACTGCACAGCTATTCTCAAGAGGCCGAATCGAAGATTTATATATCACCTTTAATCAGCAATGAAACTTAAGTAAGGACAAATTATTTTACTCTGCAAAGACTGCGAGAGAATTCAGCTCAATTTTTGCGTTGTGAACGTGGTGAATTTTATCGTCCGGAGGGTCTGAGTCAACATCGTCCGTACCATCATCTTCTTGAGGTATCGTCAGGATCGTGGGCTTCATCAAAATTGTAAGTTCATTCATTCTATCATGATTTCGTTGAATAACCTGACTTAAAAAGTAAAAAAAGCTTTCTAAAAATAGTCAAGCATGTTCGATTCGGTGATAGTTGTCGAACAGAGTTCTGCCGGACTGTTCGGTCGATCACTAGTCCAGGTATCATCCACAATGGTCATTGACAGTTAATGACAAGTTGACAATCAACTTTTGGTAGTGTCTGAGTCCTGTCAGCCTGCCTGCTCTTCGAAAGCTGGTTGAGAAGAAGACAAAAGCCTTGTTCTTCTTGTCTTCCCAACTGGCTTGACCGGGTGGCAGTGCCTCCTCTGAGTGTCTGTTCAGTGCCAGAGGCAGCACTGAGTCAGCACCCAGAACCAGAGTCTCTGGACTCAGAGAATCGAACTTCACTCCAACTTAAAGTTAACTTATTGTCTTCCTGTGACAATAAAGGGAATTCAAAAGGTACTCACTAATTGATGTCGAATAATTGCATGGTCGAACCAATCAATTGAGATCAAAATTTAATAGATAATCTCACTGTTGTCGCAATTACGGGGTGCTTAATGACTGGACAATGAAGATTACCACTTTTCAGAACATCATCGCACAAGCCTAGCATTTCAATGGACCTACGCGTTCCGTCGTAGCAGAATGTCTGGGTGTAGTCCCGTCTGAGTCTGCAGATATGATCAAGATTCAAATGGCACCATTTTACCAAACGGTACCGTTTATGTACAAAACTCAGGGAAAGCACAGATGGAAGCTGTTGATATTCTGTTGAGCTTTCAGGGGGCAAAGTTTGGCAAAAAAAGATCGTTTCACGCAAAACTGAACTCTCCCGGCCAGCAAAATCCCCTGACTCGAGCATTTTGGATGCTGTTATCGGTTCTGAAGTTTTTTGGCAGGAGAATTAAGAATTCAAAAAGCCCATTTTGAGGCTGAAAGGACTGCCACAGTTAAGGAGATTGCGGCAGATATGGATGCCGACGTGATTTGGGGAGTTGACGTTAGAAAGAGAGCACTGCTATGCCTTGCACCAGAAACGGAAGTGTCGCTTCCGCCATGTTGTTGCTTTCACTTGGAGGTACAAAGTGGACCTCGATCTGTTGATACCTTATAATCATCGTCAACAGTATGGTAAAGCTCGTCCTGTCGGGCCTGCTGGGCAACGAAGTCAAGAATTTGAAAAGCTCCTTCTGCTCCAGGATGGTCATATACACTTCTCTTCCATTCACTTCTCTTTGAGGACGCATATGCACGTCTCACCTGCTCACAAAAGAGAAGGGCAAGAGATGCTGAAACACCTTTGAGCGACCCCAACGTCAACTGCACGCAGGCGACCATGGACAGTTTCCTCGCCAACGCCTACAGCAGCACCGACGTGCACTCACGATGTTGTGCCTTTGTCTTTCTGCGTGCGCTCTTCCGAGTGAAATGTGACAAAAGTCGATGGCGTCTCCGAACAGCTTGAGATTAATGTTCCTCCTTTTTTTGTTTGCTTTTTTCCTCCTCTACTCGGACGCCCTTCAGAGACACAGCTTAGGCCGGACTCGACGTCTTGTTCAACAAGGATCGTGATCTTAATCTCCAGGTCTTCCCATCGGACCACATTTTCCAGAGATTCCCTTATCAGTGAAACGGCCGAGTGCCCTCTGAAGACTTTTTGGCACTGTAGATCTGCAAGTAATTGCAGATTGGTCGCGTTCCTCTTAATCGTTGAGCTTGATTCCCGAGCACTTTTGCTGCCCAGGAATCGAGACGTTGCTTCTCTTCGGTGTGTGGAATATCTTCCATTTCATTGAGCTGAAACGCTGCCCGAGGAGCTCTTGGAGAGGAGCTTGGATTCTATCACTGCAAGTATCCACTAACGCATTCTTGGCTGTTTACGTAGCAATGAAAAATGATTTCCCGGGTGGGTGACTGCCGACCATAAAACATCTCTAGATGCTAATGCTAACTATCCATCCTCGGCAATCCTCGCACCTGGTCGGTACAGATTACACCCATGCACTACAGCAAGCCCATTCTTCGCGCCGTGCAGTGTAGCTAGGATATGAGAAATAAAGCACAGTGCTTAAAGTCCGATATAGCGCCATAGACGAGCCATTGTAGAGAAGGGCCCACTGCATGTGGGCCTAATGGCCTCTTTCTCTGGCCGATTGTCTCACTGAGGACCATTGGATAAAAGAAAAAAAAAGTGGCCAATATCGGCATTGGCGACAGCGAAGACAAACAGTAAATTGACTTCCAGATGTTTTTTGCGAATAGGAAGAGCCTGTTTTTCCTGTACGGACATCCTTTTCTATTGCAGTGTGTCGATCCCTTCCTGTGCACCACGTGCAATCGCTCGCTGGTGTCCGCGGACGCCCTCGCCGTCCACCGACACTCGATCCACCAGGGACCGAAGCCGTTTCCGTGCTCGCGCTGCCACAAGGCGTTTTTGCGCAAGGCCGACCTCGCCGCCCACCAGCACGTCCACACGGGTAAGGGGAGTGTGAGGAAGGGAAAGGAAATGAAAGCGAAGAGATACGCAGTGGGGAGGAGAAGGAGGACGGCGACGAGGCCGCACTCGAGGCCGCCCTCGAGGCCGCCCTCCATCCCCGCTCTCGCAGCAGCAGATATGGGGACTCCGCCGAGATTCTCGTAAACGAAAAGTTACATCCGCTGTTAATGAGACCTGCTCTGTTGCCTTCACGCTCGCTCGCTCGCTCACCCGTTCAAAATGATGACGCTTCCATATTTTTTCCGCCCACTTTATTTCTGGCCAGAGGTGCCTCATTTTCTGGGGGATTTTTTTATGAATATCCCCCTAGGACCCTTTTTCAGCGAGAGAAAATACTTCACGTGGTTCACGTGCGGGTCGATCCTCCAACGGGAGGCGGGCGAAAACGTGTATAACTATATCGCGCCGCGCCAACACCTCGCGCTGTATGCCGTACAAAGCCGTAAGTACCCTCGCACGTCTGACATACGGGCTTACTACGAAAAAGAGTAGGCCCATTGCCGATTGCCTAAATCAGAGCTGCCACCCGCAGTCGATTCTGGTTACAAGAATAATCTCGGTCAGCGGTAAAACTACTCTAATATCGATTACTATTCTCTCATCGATGTAGTTCTGGGAAGACTACTCTTATATCGAGTATTATTATGTCTAGAATCGACTGTATGTTACAGTAGTCTCCTGTTACAGTTATCACTTCGGGACCCAAGGTTTTGAGGACTGTAGCAGACTTATTCGTGCAACCATAAAAACAAAGGGCTTTTGCCAGCATGGAACTTTGTTTGCACACCTTCAGCGCAACAACTCGTATGTTTTTGGCTGCATTCCTCTCTTGGATAAAAGATAGGGAAATGATGGCTTCGTGTTTCCAACAAAACTGTAGTCAGGGTTACCAAAATCCCTAAATTTTCCGCAGGATTTTGATGACTGGACGGAGTTTGATGACTTTAACCGATAAAAATGTTTCCATTTTGTGGAGTAAAGAATCGGTACCTGGAAGAATGATGACTGTAACCGGATTGCGACTGTGATGACCGAGTTCACCATACCTGGAGACTTCTGTATTGGTAATAATCTCATGCATTGGTTAACTTGCGAAGTGGCAGCCCAATCCATTGAGCAGGAAACTAGTTGACAACCCCTTCGGCCAACTCTTGTCTGTGACAAGTCCGTGCGTCAGAGGTCCCTGGTTCCACATACGCTCAATATTTTCCACATTCTCTCTCATGTGAAGCCTTTCTGTCCACCAGATTGGATTTTAGCTCTTTGCCACGATTTGCATTTTGTTCTATTGTGGACAAAAGGCGCCTGCAGAAAAAGTAAAGTGCAGAGAGACAGTACCCAATTGTGACACGTCCATTTCCAGGGTGTTGCCTTGTGCGGTGGGTTTCCTGAAAGAAAGTCTTTTTGCTCTCGCAGATGAGGTTTTGGCGTCCTGATTGTACTTCCCGCCAAAGACCTCTCTCTGGTCACATTTGCGTGGAAAATGAGGCCCTTTTGTTTTTCCTTCTTTATCTCAACACGAGGTTCTGCCTCGCAGCCGGCCATAACATGGAGTAGCCGATTTTTTTCCAGTGAATTTGCATAACGACCATTGTTCAACGCACATTTGCTCGCCAATAGCGTCCTACGCAGAGCTGAAGCCTCTTGGTCGAGGTTGCTCCAAAGAAGAGGACAACATGTGGCATCAGTCGCATGCTCGCCCTCTCCAATTCGGTTGAAGATTTATGACGAGGTCAAAGTAGCGGAGGAAAGCGCTTCAGGGAGATACATTGCTGTGGACCTCGTCTGTCTTCTTCTTCAATTTTGTACTATTGTTGAAACTCCTCCACGTTTTGATAGAGGAGCCTGTGTAGGAAAAAATGACGCTTGTCTTCCCTAGGGTGAAACTACCAAGTTAATAGAGTTAGTAGAGATCGGATAAGGTTTCTAAAAGATCGTGAGTTCGTTAGTAAGTTTGGCGTGGCGAAAAGACACAGGTAAATTGGCAAATGACAGCTTGCAACAGAAACTGCACAACTATGGAGAATCTTCGTCGAGTGAAGGTCACGCCCGCCGTAAGTGAGATATGTAGTAACGTAGGAATCTGCAGGTTTTGTCATGTGTTGCACGGGGTTATTCAGACATTGAGGGATGTGAGGGCAAAAATATGATGATATTGAATGGCTCTTACACCTGCTGGATCTGGTGGAAAGTGACTAGAGCTTTATTGACGCCAGCCTTGCTATGGTCATGGACTTTCTGGCTGACGTGCTTGCCGCTAACCCATCCCAAAGAGGCTCCAGGTGGTCATTGACGCTGGGGAAGGCACCAAGGTCAACCGAGAACATTGCAGTCAGTCACATCATCGATGTTATAGAGGACTTCCTAATCATTTTCTGTAAAATTCTACACAATTAGTAGCCACTTAATCTATTTTCATTTTCGCCTTTACAACCTTTAGCTCGACACTCTCGCCTCATGAGCATTGGCCTCGACGTAGATCTAGATCTTGTTGCACTGCTCTGGGATACGTCAACTGGTCCGTGCAATGGTTCCATTGTGTCCTCAGCTCAAATACATTTGCGCGCTTGGGTGAGCGCCTCCTATCCCGAGAAGCAGCGAAACTGCTTTTCAATAGATACTTTTCAACAGTGTAAATACTTTTTGGTGTAGGAGAAGGGGGTGACTCTGCCCACTTGACCACGGCTGGGGGCACTCCCCCCCATACATAATCCATGTTAGAACTGTAAATTGCATCAGTGTAAAGTAAGGCTTTGTTTTCCAAGTTTGATCCGAGTCAATTTGACGTGTTCGGGGCCCTAGAATGTCTGAGGACGGGATGGGCAGGGGCGGTGGTGGTCGCAGTGGGAGGGTGGGGGACCCGAGGACAATAGAAGGCCAAGGACACATCGGATGACCAGGATAAACATGACGAAAATTAAGCCCATGCACTGCGAAGCCAATAGTAATTTGATGCCAGATTCTTTCCTTCAGTGGCCAGTCAGCTTTAGTAGGAGGTAGTGGCACAGCGCAGCTCTGTGAAGAGCAGTGCACAAACTTGGGAAACACGGTGGGGATGCTTGCAGGCCGAGATTTTTCGCTACCGGCCGGGCTGGACCGAAAGAATTTTTATAAGGACTGGGCCGGGGCACAATTACCTCCATTATCACCATAATGTAACAGGTAATAGCTCCAAGGAAATCTGTCGATTCTGCTGGGAAGAATGTGAGGAGTTTATTCACTTTGTGTGTGAGTGCACTGCACTCACCAGGGTATGCCTGGACACCATTCAGGGGGCACCAGCTTAATAGACAACCTCTTGACCTATATGGACTTGTCAGGCTCACGAAAGTGGACCTCATTGGCAAGGCCATGGAAAGGAGGGTAAAACAAGTTAAGTTCACTGGTGGACTCGCCACATCAGGCATAAATGTCCATTGAGCACTTAGATGTTTGCCACAAACTGGGAAAGGAAAAGACCCAACCCAGGGTTACTCCTCTTCTCTCGTTGGGACATTTATTCCCCTTTGAGAGACCCCTTTAAAACAATGGGCTGGGCCGGGCCAGCCCGTGGACCCAGCATAACATCAGAAATATGATTCCACGGAGAAGCCTTTTCAGGCACACTTAGAGGAAAGAGGAAGGAGGTTTTCACTGAAAAATGCATGTATTTAGTAGCAGCTCTCTAAGGATTGCATCATCAGATCATTGCCCTCCTGGGGTATCTTTTTTAGGGCAGGTTTGTGAGGAGAGAAAATAGCATTTTCTTCTGTGAGGCGCCCGTGGCCCGCGGCCCAGCCCGTAGTTTGGAGAACTTTGCCTACGGGCCCCGGTTTTACGGGCTGGGTCTGGCCCGCAAGCATCCCTAAAACACGGTCCAGTTTTGTCCCCAAACCAGGAAATACAGCATTCGTCAACTTTTTGTAACTTTTGACTGGATGCCATTTTTCCCCCATCTTCAACATCACGTCAAGTGTGTGTAATAAAGGTGTTTGTGTTCATCAGCGTTCAGGTTTAACCACTTGTTCATGAAGGGGGCCAGGGGGAGGACGGGGTAGGAGGTTGCGCACTCTCACACATGGGTAGACTCAGGGTTGCGGTGTGCGTGTCGTCGTTTGGGCACAAATTCTCCTTGGGCATATGAAGCGGACAGTGCATCCTCTCTCCTGTATGCAAATTTTTTTGCGTATCCCTCATTGCAAAGCAGTGGTTTAAGGCCATTTTCACTGCTCCTTGGAGGGGGAGAGTCTTCACTTATGCATGCCAGTGTGCTTGATTCATCATGGCCCCCAAGAGCCATACGTAGCATGCAAGTTCACTCTAACTGAGATGAGCTCTTGCTTTACACGACCATAAAACAGAATGTGCTGCAGACGCTGATGTCATCCTTCGCTCTAGTGAAGAGTTCGGTGAAAGCTGCCGTCGCCTCCATCACCTCCTCCGGCCTTCCTTATGTACTTTCGGGTATTTTCTTTTTTTCCGGGATAAGGTCAAAGACATGAAATGGAAAGGCTTGTGACAGCCAAATTTGAACTCTGCTGCCACTTTCATCGTCTGTCACTCCAAAAACCCGCAACATCAGTATTCTCTCAAACGAAAAGTGTTCCTCTGTCTCACACGCAGGGTTCGACGTTTTGTGCACTTTTTGATGGCAAAATGTCATGTTTATCCACTGGATTCACGCATTTTATGCACTGAAAATGCCAAAATATGCAAAAATGAGAGTGTCATAACTCTGTTTATTGCATGCGTAAAAGGGAGTTTCATCGTCTTTTACGGCCTGCAGCTTATGCCAAGTGACATCGATTCGATACCGAATTATAGCTGTTTCCGGTTTATTTTTTTTTAGGATTCCTGGTTTTTCTTTTGTCAAGCATTGGCCCCAGGATGTGCCATCCAGCACAGCAGAGATGTCCTTTGTCTCGAGGGCTGGATGGCAGCCAACGACACTGTTCAGCTAGGCTCTGGCCACCTCCTGGGACGCTGGAAAACCTTCTTCTGAACCTCAAAAATAACTTCTGATAAAGCGAGACCTTGCTTCTCCAGCTGGTCCATACACTTTGGGAGGAAGGCCAAGTAGATGAGGATGAACGTGAAGTCAGCCTGAATAATGTCAAGGGATGAGCCTCTTGCACTCCTCAATGCACCGCGCAGTGCTCTTGAGCTGCTTCTTTGCTGTGCTCACGTTTGGCAGGTTTTTTGGTGTAGAAGGCTGCTGCCGGCACCCACGTTCCTCAGCGTGTCTGCATGGTGCTGGTGGGAAGTGAGGCCAACCTTTTACGGGGAACAGTTGCCACAATGAGTAGAAAGAAGTCCACAAAATGAAGTTTCTGTAACACTAAAAGGAGGCCTGCAGGTGACTAACGCAAGTGTTGTGCACGTGTAGGAAGTTGCGACTCTTCAAGTAATGATAATTGAGCCCCCGCAACAATACTTGACATTGTTCTCACGCATGACAGCAAGTTTTGAAGATGCTCGTTTTGTCCATTTCTACTCGCCAGATGAGAAATAAGATCACCTTTGATATTGAATTCTCGTGCTGTCACTGACAAGAACCTCGAAGAGGTGAAAGTAAAAGGCCACCAACAGCTAGGGATGGATTGGGGTCGAGCCCGAGCCCGCGAGCCCACAGTCCGAAACCTGTTTGTGCCCAGCCCGCACAGCCTGAAACCGGCAAGACTACCCCGAATTGCTATAGTTTCTGAGAAATGACAATGGGACAGGAACAGCATGAATAAAACATTTGTCACAGTATTCCTACCATGAGTTGGTAAAAATTTGCAATAATTTGTACATAGGTTGGTTTGACACTTTGTCAAGTCTGGGTTAATAGGGAAATTTGGGATTTGAGATTTGGCCCGAAGACCAGCCCGCAGCTCCCCAGTCTGCATAGCCCGAAAACCGCACAATGGCGGCCCGATGCATCCCTACCTACAGCTTGGGCAGTGTTGTTTCTCAGGCGGATAACGTACTTTCCGTTAATTTCTTCCATCTCGACAGGTAGGACTTGACGGACTGTTGTCCATCTGGCCCACAAATACACTGACAGTGTGGCAGCTGTCCTTGTCCTAAATCTCATCCACTCAGATCTAGGTCCCCTTGCCTGTCAGCTCATCCCTCATTTTCTTGACCACGTCCTCATAGCACTGGGGAAAGTACTCGATTCAGAATGTCTTCTCATCTCGTAACATGTAGGGGTGGAGCGGGCTGGCCAAAATGCGGGCTTGGGTCGGGATGACAAAATGCGGGGAGTGGGCTAGATCGTGGAGTGATAGAAAATTGAATGAAAAATCTTGTGCACTTTTGAAAAAAAGGCAACCAGAGGGGATTTTGTCATAGACTCGCAGACTGCTAATTACAGAGGGCCCAGCCCGTGGGCTGGACTATCGGGATGCGGGTTGCTGCAGGTTGGCAATTTAGGGTGAGGGTTTGCAGGCTTGTAGGCTCGGTCTATAACCCGCTTCACCTGTGGCATTATAACAGCCCAGTCCCCCTCCTTACAGCCTGTCATCTTAGCATTGTTACTGGCACTCCAAGATGTGCCAGCAAATGGAATGACTGGGTACAGCTCACTGCTCTTTGATTTTGGCTTCTTGTGGAACCTAAGAGCATCCCCAAGCTACGCCTGAGCTGTCCTTCCTCTTCAGCCAAAGGTTCTTCTGATCCTTGCCTCTCTTAAGGCAGTATGCAGAGCTTGGCCCAGGACAGGTGTGGTGTGGGTCAGTGTGGAAAGAAGTATTGCACAGCTAACTAGTGTGGACTAGGCCAGAGCATAAATGGCTACGGCTATTAGATCCCCAGTAGACTAGATCCCCAGTAAATATTAGTGCCTACTGGGGACGTAGCATAGCAGTAGCCACCTATGGCCAGTGTAGGAAAGTGGAAGAAGGGGTGTGTCTGAGCTCGAGATATCCACTTTGATCTCAATACCCCAGCTGCACCCGGATTCCCCACTTAAGCCGGCAGTTTGTTTATTTTGAGGCAGACCGACCAGCCCAGGGCCAGTCTGCTATCTGTGCAGACTTGTCTTACGGCCCCACTGGCCCAGGACTGGTGTGGTGGCTAGACTAGCCAAAAACCTGGCTAGTGTGGTGTGGGCCAAGCTCTGCATACTGTCTTTAGAATGCTGCTCAGGTGGTGACTCTGTCCCAGCTGCAAAAGCCTTCTTAAAGATGCGGCAGAAATTACCGTATCATCGCCCATGGGACAGACGAGCCAGTCCTTTCTGCCCCTGTCCTTGGGCTAGAAGAGCCACTTCGTCTGGAGGTTGGAATTCGGCATCTCACCGCTTCTCGAGTTCAACACTTTCACTTTAGTGCAACACTTTTGTTTTTGTTTTGGTGGGTGACTTCGGGGCCAAACTTCTGCGAAAAGATCATGCTTCCTCCACATATTGAAGAATGTTCAGAAGTACGTTAAAATTCGTAAAATATGCGGGTTTTTTTAAAAAAAGACTCTCGTGATTTAATGCAAGAAATGATTTATGCATGTGGGTAAAATGTCGAATCCCCCGCATACGGCAAACGATTGGCTCAGTCAAAAATTTTCAGCTCTTTGAAGTCCATTTTTCGTAGAGATCCCTTTTTGACTCGTTGGGACAGACGATCACGACAGGTGGGATATGTGTGCGAACGTGTGTTTGAACGCTCCTGGGTCAGCCTGGACCAAGACTGCAACAGCTTTTCTGCGACCAGCTGCTATCTTCTACCCTGACTGGGTCGTGCTGTGGCATCGGTGCTCTGTGCACATCCCCGTACTTGACCTTGTCAAAAATTCCACCTGCTACACCGACGTCCTTGTTGCGAGTTAGAGGGGGGGGGACATGCATCTTGCCAGGCTCTTCTGGAGCTGACTGGCAGTCCATCCTTGGACATTCACCACCGTGCGAGACGCCATCCCCCGGTCCTTTAGTCCACAGCAAATGAAATTGCCGTCGGACTTGTCCTTCTTGAGGACCTCGGCAATCTTCCTGCCATTTTGTCGAGGATCTGCTTAGCTCAAGCCATTGATTGTCTGTCAAGAATGGAATGCGGCTGCACCTTGGCCTATATGAGTTGAGACACTTGTTCTAGTTTCCGGGCTCATCAAAGAGCTTCTTCACTTTACAGGCGTGGCTCCTCGAGACAGTCAGCTGAGACATTTCGCGACAACTCTCTTGGTTTCGCAGCTACAGATCTTACTTAAAGCTCCTAACCATTTTTTTATTACTAAACTTTCATTTATGATATTTATGCTATGCTACATGCTGTGATGTACTAGAACTCCTCGAAAGCTGATGTAGAATGCTATCTTTAGACACTTTCTTGGCACGCGTTGGATGAACGTTCCATAGCGAGCATCTGCTGCAAGTCGTTATTATCACGAAGTTTGAACTAGCCTTCGGCCATGCCACGGTTTTTAAAACTACTATCTAAAGGGAATATACGACATTAAAGTTATCACTCAACATCTTCTCCCTAAAAGGTGTGACTTGCCCAAAAGTACTTCTTAGACGTATGCATTCGTTGCGCCTGTTCTTGATAACGTACGTAAATCAATATTTGGTTTCAATTAGTTGGGAGCACCTGAGGCTTTTGTGGACATTTGATATTATGTACGAAGAAAAGGAGACTCACTAGTTCTGTACTGAACTTGCTTTTCTGGCTTTTCCCTTAAAGTTGAGAGAAGAAGCGTTTTTCCCCATGCAAAATACACCAGTCCCCAGAGGTATTCCGTAACCTGGGAGCCTCCTAGACAACGCTGAACGTGGAAGGTACATTAGTTGTTTCCACGCGGGCTGCGGTCGCCCTTCTTCTGGCCTGTGAGGAGTACAGGCAGTCCTCGCGGCAGACGGTCCCGACCACGAAGTCGGCGTCGTCCCGGGCGATCATTCCATGGACCCCACCCGAGGACGGGAGTCGACGGGGAACGTTAAGAAGAACCAGAAGGAGAAGAAGAAGAGGAATAACGATGCGAAAGCACTTTCCTTTTTTCCACTGAGAAAGTGAGGTTGATGGATGCGCTCTTGCTCTCTCTCACCCGCTCGATTGTCTCGATCGCGGTTTCAGGTTTCCACGCGCGCGTGTAAACAAACACCCGGACTTAGAAGAAGCCGACGCAGCAGCGAGATGAATCTGACTTCTTTACTGCCACCGAACCCATCTGGTGGTGGGCGGACAACGTGGTGGGCGCGCGTGACCTCCATTGGCTCAATTTACGGGTAAACCTTTTCCGGAGTAGAGTGAGTGAGTGGGGCAAAGACGAAGAGCGCGAGTTATTATGCATGTCCGCGTGACTCCTTCAGTCCGTACGTGTGCGTTGTCCCTGTGGGACTGAGTCTTTCTGCCCAGTTGGTACATGAACTTGTTCGTGTCGAGAAAAATCAAGTCGGTCTTTTTAGCGGCTCCTTGCGGGGCTCCCATTAGCTTCAGCCACTGCCAACTTTGCAGTACAAAGTTGTCGTACCTACATGGGGGCGGACGCACTCAGCCCTGCTCTCGACTGGAAAGTCCTGGTTGGTGGCGGAGCCGCAGACGTACATGACGGTGCGGTCTGCCGAGCAGTGACAGAACACGTTCCGGTCAAAGACTTCCACGGTCCCATGGTGGAGAAGAGGAAAAAAAGATCCGTCGACCTTTTGCGGAGCAGCTGCAGGCCTAATATGCTTGCCAATTGGACCTTTCTTAATTTCTTCTCCTGGGCGGAAAAAAGAAATTTCTCCGTTTTGGTGACTCTGGAAGACCGAAGAATGACAGAAGAAGAAAGGATGAAATGTCAGCATTTCCTTTAGATGCTAAAGCTCATGCTCTGGCGTGATGCTCTTTCTTTGGTATTCAGCTCGCAGTCCCAGGAAGTATACATGCATTGTGCGTACGGGCATTGCGCACGTTTGACTTAAGCCTGTTTTTTGCATATATTTGGTTGCGTCCTTAAAAGTGCTGAGTAGAGAAGCATCTCTCTCGCTCTCTATTTCCATTCGTTACACACACGGCACGCGACCACCTCCGGACAATTTAAGCATCGCATCGTGTAGGGTGTCTTTTCAGCTGGTAAAATTTCCTTTTGATTCGAAATTCTCCCGAAAAGTTTTCCGATTTTTCTCCTTCTTCTCCTCCCGATTCAGGCAGACGTCCGTTCCAATGTCCCGAGTGCGAGCGCAGCTTCAGCCAGAAGCCCAACTTGACTTCTCACCTTCGTCTGACTCACAAACTGGAGCGGAGGCATCTTTGCGGCGTCTGCGGACTCCGATTCGCCAGAAAGCGACTCCTCATCTTCCACATGCGGGCGAAACACACGGGCGAGAGGCCGCACGTGTGCCCTGAGTGCGGCGCAGGTAAGAGTTGTCGAAAGCGGAGACGTCGCAATTGGTTGCGATGCAGTCAAGCAGGAGAAGGGAACGCGTCACAGCTTTTTGCCAGACGATGCAGGGTTTTTTTCGGTGTAGCACCCTGGCTTGAACTGGTCTATGGCAGAATGGAGCCTTTGCATATGTTGCCGTTTACACTTGGGGCCTTCACATATGAGGCCTATTACACTGGGGGCCTTCTATGTGCGGCCTTCTGTAGTCTTTGTGGCTGGCTTACTGTAGGGACCTTGGCATTGATGACAAACCACACGACTTAAGAATGTATTGCTTTCCACAAAGCAGAGGCCATCATGGACCTTGCAAAAACCAAGCGCCCTTAGACTGTTGATCTGGTCGGGGACTGGGGAATCTATTCTGCAGACGCATAAGTCTTATTGTGCCATAACAACTTGTACTCTTGTTGAGATTTAAAAACAAATGAAAGACCGATTTTCAGCATCTTTGGTTCAAGCCGCGATAGAACGTGCCCAAAACTACCCTGACATTGACTTATCTCCAGCTATTTGGAAAGTCCGCAATGTCAGTAGGCCCCACTTGTTTCCAGGCCCCATCAGTAAAGGCCTCCTTTTCCTAGTCATGGGCTTCAACGCACGCGTATTAAACGGCACGAATCGTTCTGAGCCAGTTGCTCCTTGACGTCACGCATGTGTTCATGGTATGTACCACCAGCGTAGGCACGCACGTGTCACAGTAGAACACAATTTGTCAGCTGCGTGTGTACTGAACTGCAGCTCTTAGCAGCATTAGAGCCGACGGGACTGTTACCTACCTACAGATCAATGGGTCACGTACTCTGAATTCTCATCCAATAACAAGGCACAACAAAGAAGTCTTTGTTGTGAACTTTTTTTTTCGTAGGCTCTTGGGAAGTGGGGAAATTCTCTCTTTTCTGTGCAGAGAACCTTTTTTTTCTGGCTGGAATCGCAAACGTGCAATCACGTGTTTCTTTGAGCCCCAAAGGCGAGAATTCGTCGAGTTTTGCCCTCGGTTTGTCGAAATGACGATTTAGTTTGCACTTTCAAACTATCCTCGACTAGAATTTTCCATAGATTTGGTTGCTTCTTTTTCTTCTGGCGAGCAGGGAGAGAAAATGGAGCAGTTTGTGAGGCAGGAAAGCGTCTTCACTGAAGGGCCAACAGGCCTTCAGCGGCGCAACAGAGTCCACGTCTCTCTTATCGTATGATTCTCGCCTGAGTGCGGCTAATTTTTTGCGGTGCACACTGCAAGGACTGACAGTGACACGTGAAAGTTGGCCAGTTTTGTAGCACTTGAGGAGTGTCCGGTACTGTCTGCCACGCGGTGAAGCGCAGCAGGGTGGGACAGTCGATGGAACTGAAATGTGTGCAACCAACACATAGGCAGTAGTCAGTCAGTAGTGAACCTCTGTAAGTCTTTAATACTTTACTACGTACATACAGCCAAATAGACGCCTTGAACGTAAAACGAGGAAAGCTCAGAGATCAGTTTCCAGGATCATTTCTGCTCCTCCTTCATTAGCGGCCATCGTTGTCGTCTCCATCCAATCTGTCGTGACTGGGGGGAATCTCTTCTTCCCGACCCCATTTTCTCCAGAAAACGATTTTCCAATGTCGGAATTCCCCTGCTGCTGCAGCGGCTGTTGTTGCTGCTGCGGCTGCTGCTGCTGTTGATCCGCGTTGTTGTTTATGAGGGCAGAGACCTCCTGCGTGCTGACCGTAGGCGTTTCCTCGAAGTCTCTCCTGCCGCTACTAAAAGTAGGGAGAGGAAGAAAAAGTCGTTGAGCAGCAACAATGATACGAGATCGACCCTTCCTATATGCCTCAAGTCTCTGACGAGGCCCTTCCAATTGTACGGCATTCACTGGCATGTTGTGGGCGCGGATATGAGACTGTTATGTACAGGGTCATGCGTCAATTCTTCCACGGTTGCCCCAAATGGCTGTTGAGATCGTATACTTGGTTGAGGTCTTTGCAACGTCATTTGCAATGTTGATAGCAACAGGGCATGAGTGAACTTGTGACATGTAGTCATAGCCTGGGTGTCAAAATGGCTCCAAAGGCCGCCAACACTTGTTTAAACCTTTCACTGGCTCTGAGACCATTTGGCTTGGTATTGTCAAAAAAAGCAATTTTTTGCCCTACCACCAGAATTAGAAGAATTGATGCATGACTTAAGGGCTCACCCTGTACTGTTGTATACACCACATTCATATTTCAGTCCAGATTGGCCTTATCATGGTTGCAATAACTTTTAGTGTGAAAAGAGAGGATGATTCGTGACTAAATACAGGATTGGATAAACGGAGTATTTTGTTTCGTTATTTCCTCTCCATTAATTATTCCCACACCGTCCACGAGGCTCGTCTCGTTGCTTGAGAATGCAACGCATGCAGTAAATTTCTTGGTGCACTTCCGTTCTTATAAAGGAATGATTCGTTTGTCTGTCTGTCTGTCTGTCTGTCTGTCTGTCCGTCTCGATCTCGCACTTGCCTACACAGAAGCTCTAGGAAATATCTGGCAGTTGCAGGAAGTGAAAAAGTTGAGTAATAACACAACCTACTCGTATATATTTCGGACAGTGCATGCGACAGTTGGAGAAGTCAGAGAAGACTCAATTAATGCTTTAGAGAAAAGTTTGGCACTAGAGCAATGCCAGGTTTGTCTGGATTATCTGAGTGTCTGCTCTCGAGACCTTACCCAAGTTTGCTGTTGCCCGTCCTGGACGTCCTGCTGCCTCTGGCGAAGTCCCCATCGGAGGCTGAGCGCCGGCGTCGGCTGCTGCCGGCGCAACATCCGGCGCACGCGGCTCCTCGCCGCCATTCGGCGGCGGCCTCGCGGAATCCCTCGTTGAGGGACGTGTATAGAATGGGATTGGCAATCGATGACATAAGGCCGAAAACGAGAGTGAAGGCGTAGACGACGACAGTCATGGAGTCCCTCTCGGGCAGGAGGGAGCGAAAGTAGTCAAACACGAAGCTGAAGAGCATTAACGGAGTCCAGCTAACGAAGAACAGTGCGGTGATCAGGGCGAGAAAGATGTTGGTCCGGCGCCGGCGAAGATTTACCTCCGGGTTCTGGCTGGGAGGCCTGCAAGATAGAAGCTGAGCTGCAGCTTAAAGATGTTCTTTCAATGCGATTCTTTCTAGAGGGGTTGTCTTGCTCCGTGAGGGAGCTAAGTAATGGGTGCTTTGGAATCAAATGGCCTCTCCAAATGAGCTGAAAAGTTCCCCCAGACTGCGCGAGCAAGGAGTGCAGTAAAATGCTAACACTACATTACTAATTTTTGTCTGGTCTCATCTCAATGACTTCCGTACTCTTCTCCGAGAGCTTTCTTAAAGATCTTCAGCAGTGACTTCACTTCCATTGACTCATACGATGCAGCCCTGGCTCGTACCCACGCAGATAAGCTGACTCGTGGTCATGGCCGTGTGGAACGGACCCTCACTAAAGAGGAAGAGGAAATCGAAAGGCAAGAGCTGAGTAAATAGTAGACACGAACCTCCTTGGAAAGTTCCAACAAACTTGAGTAAACTTCTCGTCTGTGGCTGTGACGTCATCCCCACCAGAGATAAATCATCCCAATTCATGATGGACCCCACCAATCATCAGTACTGGTCATATAGCGATAAATCACGTGCACCCTCTTTCTCATCGTCATTGGATGGACCTCGACCAAACGAGAAATGAGGAAGAACTTTGCAACCGTGGCGCCAGCCAAGAAGCCGTGCAAGCTTCCTTGACCCAAGACGAGCCCGTTGATATGCAAATGCTACGAAATGAGGACATTTACGGACGCAGCTGCCGTGTGTAACATGCAAACTAGATCTGCCGAGCTCCGCCACATTGATAGTTTCGTGTGGTTTCTGACGGCTGGAGCCGCCGGGGCCGCCACCGCCGCCGCGACCAACGGGGCCGTGCCGTAGGGCTCGTTTCGTAAGCAGCACAATCAGGGCGGAATGAGATTCCTCTTCATCTCACGGACTCATACTACAGACAGTGCAGAGAGAGCGAGGAGACGTTGGCCGGAGGCCTCGCGCTCAGGGATGACCGCGAAACTCACAGGAACCATCAGAGCCAGAACACAGATTCCTTGCAAGATTCCCACTATCAGTGGGTTTTGAAACACGACGACGAGGAAGGTTCGACGGATAAGTTTACATTCTTCTCCCACAGTTTGGACGTGAAAGAAACGTATAGACAGGAAAGCGAAGAACAAAAGTAGTCACTGAGGCTCTTGACAAAAGTACGCCTTGATGTTAAGAAAAGAGACTCCTTTTCCATACCTACGTACAATGTTTCTCAAATTGAACTGTGACTCTCTTGAACACAGGTGCAAGCAGCAAGTATAACTCCGTTAGCGCCTCAAGCGCTCAATGAATCCAACCTGAGCAGTGCAACAGCGAAGTTTTTGCGCAATGGCTGCGAGTCAAGCAAGCCTTGCGTGCATTTCATCACTGGTTTTTGGAATCAAGTGTTGCTAATAAAGTAGATGTTTGGCATTCTTGTCTTGCTTCTAACAGAGAAGAAAAACGAGCAATCTGTTTTTGGTCGCCTTGAAAGTTAAGAGCCGAGCTGAAGTTGCTGTGGAAAGTCTGCCATCCTTTAATGGCGCTACCCAATTTCTGCGTGAAGAACATCAAGTTCCTGGAGCATAAAATTGCACCCTCACAATCTCGAAGACAGAGAAACAGACAAACAAAAAAGGAGTCAGCTTTCCTGTAATGACGAACGAGTCAGAGTTTTTAGAAGACCTCGTGTTTCACTTACTCACCTGAGCCTGAGTCTGTTGTAGATGGCTGCGTAGAGACAGCACACGACGACGAGCGTGAGCAGGAAGTGGAAGGTGTTCGTGACGATGGGGTAGTAACGTCTTGTCGCCGTCGTCCAGTCGAGCTCGCAGAAGTAGTGCTGGCCGAAGTAGTTGTACTGCTTCAGCATGGCAGTCACGAACACAGGGGAGACAAAGGTAGAACTCACAATCGCCAACACCACCGAGATGATGACTGCCTTAGAACAATGATTATAACATGGAGTCCGTGAAGTGGGTGCTGATTCGAGAGGCAACGTGCTGTACCGACATACAGGGTGCAACAGGTAAATTTGGACGCTGACATGAAGCCTGAATTACTCGGTTGCATGATATCATCTGAGATACGTATGGGAATAGCTGTTAACATCGAGCAAGAGCTCGGAGGTCAGATGTCCTCTAACTCGATCACGCCGACAACAACGCTGCCATCAGGACCACGGTCAGAACTGAGTCAGCAGAGGTGACCGAGTTGTTCAGACGCACTCCGCAGTCGTGTGAAAAAAAAGAGGGTTAAAGCCGACAAACACTTTGAATAGAGTTGTTTAGAAAGTGTGTAGTGCAAATTTTTTCGGAAATATAGTCATTGGGCAGAACAAGGAACCCAGAAAGCCAGTCTAAATGTACCTGTTACACCCTGTACGTGCGTACCGTTAAGCCCGAAATTATTGACGCCCCCTCACAACGTTCTAGATGTCTGTGCATAAATTTGAAATCATGCCCTTGTGGCAAGTGTCCTTTTGTAAATGATTAAATCAACGAGGCCTAAACCCATTTATTTTACGCATCTCATTTCCTGAAGAAGTTTTACCCTTTTGTGTTATACAGAAGCCCGCTAAAAAAATTATTGACACCCTTTTGGAAAACGTTAATGTTTTACAACAGGTAGTTCGAGCGTAACTTGTCTTCCTGTCCGCAATTGTCAGGCTTTTGCCTCAAAGTTCTTCAGGAAACGAGATACAGAACGTACAAGGTCATTCAAGAGTAGCTCAACTATTTCAGTATAAAGTACATAGCTTGAAAAGATTCAATCTTCCTGTTAAATTTACGAAGTGAACATTTTACGGGCAACAGGAGAAAGATGCGCCATGCCGGCAACTTCTTGGACAGCAACCATTGACCACAACTAGGCCTGCATTAGTAAAAAAAAGACAAATTGCGCTTGCGCAAGTTCACCAAAAATCCCAAGATGGTACAGAAAAAAGGAAAATGGACACAATATCAACTGCTCAGTTACCGTGACGAACATGTCTAGGCGCATCATCAATGTTGAGCTTCTCTTGAATGACCCTGCAGATGTAAAATAAATATGTGCATGTCTCGTTTATGTTGTTACTCACAATCGACACTCTCGTCAAGGCCACGATTTGTATAAAAGTCCAGAAATTTGAGAAGGTGTCAAGAATTTCGGCCTTAGCTGAACGTAGAGCAAGGTACTTCCTTGTCCGGAATGCAACCTTGAATTAGGCAGCACATTCACCAGGGCTTAAGACTGAGCTTCGAGATTCACATGTAAAGGTCACATGTGAGGTCCTGACCGGACTGTGCTCCCAAAACAAAAATGCGCTCAGCTGCCGGACATTTTTGCGTTACATAAGATTTTGGGCTTTTTCGGCCAATTTTTGGACTTTCTGGGGAAAAACCCGGCCCAGATGGTGCCCCTCTTGCCTGCTCAAAGATGTAAGTGTTGCAAAGATGGCAGTATCTGCATCTGGGCCCTCTTTGCACTTCACAGTCAAAAATTTCCCTGACAAATCAAAATCGTGCGCAATCGTTCTGGAAAAATGTATGTTTTTTGCCATGAGAATGCATGCATAAGCTTCTCAGGACACTGAGATACACCCTTGCCACACAGCAATCTTTGAGGAGGCTGGGCACATCGCTGCTTGGGAGCGCAGTCAAATAATGTGTCATGTGAACCCTCTAGGCCGAGCCTCAACCCTTGGAAGATGTGCTACCCCATACAATGTTGCACCTCACACAAAAACCACCCTACCGAACATGCTATGCTCTGCTGTGCTCGGCACCGTTCATGCAGTGGAACTTTGCCCAAGTGTACTCCTATCACAGTAAAGCATTTGTAATCTATGTATGGTATCTGTAAAAAGTTCTGAGAGAGGCTCATCCAAAAAGAACAAACAAGTCTCACTCTCTCTCGACATTTCAGAAGAAGCAACTTTCGTTGATAACCAATCAGTTTTCAGCACAATAATCAAAAGTTTTACCTTTGATCTTGGATATCTATTTAAGAAAGTACTTTTTTTGCATTACATAGAAGCACATTGTACCTTTTCTTCTATTAATCAGTGTCTTTAGCTATACTTTTAAGTTCAACGTGAAAACATACTTGTCTCGAGCTCATCTGGCTTCTCTGTGGGTACATGATGAACCTGAAGCGATCACAAGCGATGGCCCCGATGCAAAAGCATGACATGATGATTGGAAAATTCTGTCCGGCCTTGACCAACTTGCACAAGTACTCGGTGTTGCTGCCGAGGGGCCAGTGCCGCTCCAATAAGCTCCACAGCGTGAGTGGGGCTGTGAATGCACAGAGGAAGAAGTCGGAGAGTGCCAGAGCAACGATGAAGGAGTTGCGAGGGTCAAGGCGGAGCTTGGTTGTGGACAGGATGATGGTCAAGTTGACCAGATTGAGCACCCCGCCTAAGAGCGTGATCGGCAGATACACGCCCAGGAGGATGTGACAGTACACGGTAGGAATCTTGACGTTGTAGAGAATTTTACTGACCTCCTGGAGGGGTAAAAACGCCAAGTTTGAGACAACGTACGCACCTTGCAATGCACTCGCAGTGCAGTGAATTACGGTACAGCGCAGAATACAGAGCATACGAGTACATTGTCACTGAGGACTACTAGCTGCGCTACGAGTGTGGTCGGGTGCAGGTCTTTCTGCTACGCATACGAGAAGTCCGTCGTCCTGGACGACTGGTGCTTCAGGGGTAACGACTGTTCGCACACAAAGTACGTGCGCGTATTCTTTATCTTGTGAGAAGGTCCCGACATTGCTGCCATCCTTCTGAAGGGTCATTCGAGAGCATAAAAGCCTTCCCGCTTGAGCTCTCCTGTCTCCCTCCCTCTTTCTCTCTGTGTTTACTCTCGCACATATACTTGTGCGTTAGAAGAAGGCTGATGAAGTATTATATTCTACTTGTACGTAGGAGAGCACATTTGTACCAGCCAAAAGCATCAGCCTCACTTGGGAAAGAGAGAAATGAACGTCGTATTACACACCATGGTTGGCTTAAGCAACCATCAAGCAGTAGCTTTCTCAAGTGGACTTGCAGTGTCAAGTAATGTACGCCACAGCACAAATTGGTAACATTGCACAAATACGGGACGCAACCGAGCAGCCAAATACCCAGGTAGATACTCAGGGGCTCTTGCCACGGCCGGCAGGTTCACGAAGACGTGCCTCAAGTTACACTGCGTGAAAGCTACGTCTTGAGCTCTCAAGCACGCGAAGAGAAACAGCACTCACCCTTCTCTCGATATATCTGCAATTCTGGCGACGTCACGAGAAAACTTTCACCAGTCGTGCGAAAGAAAAGAAAAAGACTAAGCTCTTAGCATAGGTTGCAAAAAAAAAAACACCTTTGCCAAGTAGATATTTACTTTCATCTGCGCGCAGATGTCAGAATCACACCACTTAGGCCGCGCTGCGGGTGAGTGTGTGCTCCATAAAACGGCCTGTGCAATCGCTCAAGTCCCCCCTCCCGGCGAAGTCATCGCCATCGCCACCGCCACCGCCAGGTTGGTGCACTTCATGGACACACACACACAGACGCTCATTTTACGGCAGGGCAATTTCGCACGAGTTATGAGCCATCGAATGGTTCTCCCTGCCCCAAATAAAGCGTTTAAATGGTCGACTTACTCCCCTGGCACCAATTGGGACGAAACAATCATGACATGATATCCCCAGTGATGCAGGCACCGAGACCAATTGACGCGTCCCGGCAAAAGCAGTCACATGACTTTTTCCTGTGCTACACGCACGTACCAATAGGTTGCAGGCCTACTTCAACTGTAACAGTTGGTACATGAGGCACGACACACATCTCTTTGCGTGCACGTGCATCGCGACGACGTGGGCCTAATAAAGCAATCAGCTTTACTGCGCCGTCGCCCTTCTCACAAGGTGTCGGAGTCCACGTCCTTGCTGCGTTACTGCTTCTAATGCTATGTCAATGTGTCAGCGCAAGCATGTGGGTCCACGGGCACAAATGATGCGGAATGAAAGATCCTTCATACTGTACCTTCAACGGGGGCGACTTCTGTATCAACGTGCGGCCCGCATCAAATCCCTTTTTCCCGGTCGACTTACATGTACTGAAAAAAGTACATCCTTTGCATATCTACTCGTGACCCATGTCTTTGGTTGCTTCTCCACAGTCCCCAGGGAGGAGTCACAGCAACTACAGGTGTGATCTGTCTCGCCATGCGTGTCAGTAGAGGTAATGACATCGACTTCTTTCATCACCTTTCTGATGTGCACAAGCAAGAACTCACCCTGAACACATCCAAAAGATAGTGATACTCTGAGGTGTTGGGATTGATGACGATCGACCAGCCCTCGCTGGTGCTGGAGATGTTTCGTGGAACAGTGATATTCATCATGCTGAATATATCCGATCCGTTTGGCACGGGAACGACCACGTTGACCTCGTCGGGAGAGTTCAGGTGGTTGAGGAAGATCAGGCGCTCCATAGGGTTGATCATGATGCGATCGTTCTCGTCGATAGCGATCAGACGCTCCGCGTGGTCGATCGCGATGCTCTCATCCTCGTCCATGGCCGCCATGATCAAGAGGGTGGCTGGAATCAGTCATTCAATCAATGTGCGCTTTGTCCTGAATCCTTTCGTATGCATGAGTGCACTGATTTTTTTCGGGGCTTTTTACTCATCGACCGGCCCAAAGTACAAACGTGCATAACAGAAGTCATTGGGCCTAATTGCCGCACTCTCTGCATTAATCCTTGCTCTTCAAAAAGGGCCGCTCTCAAGTAAGGACCGCACCAAGGTTTCACAGACGTCAAATGAAAGCAGCTCCTGAAAAAGGCCGGCACTGCACGATTTTGTGATTATGCGGCACAGCAAAGATAATGAACTATATGTATTTCGTGTAATGTACACTGGGTATGACAAAAGTTTTGGGGATCTTTCAAGGCCTTTTTGTATATTTTCAAGTGCCGAGCACAAATGTTTGGTCAACAGCATTCGTAGCTGAGATTCAGCTGAACAAGTTTTGTCGTTGCTGTCTTTCTGGTCTCTGTACTCTCTTTAAATGGAGGCAAGGATGCGTGACATCGCAGTTCAGCTCTTCCTCTTGCGCAATGACCCTCGAGCTTGTGGCTGCCCAGACCAATGAGGCCTTGAGCACAGTCCGCCTCGTCCAGAAGAGAGTCAATGTCATGACGAAAATGATCATATGTACAAGAGGATCGCGTTTGCTGGGGAAAAGGGAGTGAGTACGAGGACTGAGCTTTTTGTTGACAATTTGGTTGTTGCTTATGTATGCTTGAGCTGTATGGACCCCACCCAGTCTGAGTACCATGAAGGTCAGAAGTGTATTGACAGGTGTCACACTAGCAGTTGCAGAACATTCCTCTTGTATTGTCTGTGTCAGAGTCTGTTGTACTGTTCTAAGAATTTGTACATGAATCTGCTGCAGAATACAAATACAATAAGCACTACTCTAAGGCCTCTTTCAGCTCTAGTTCCTGGTCCTGGTCTACTGAGAATAGTCCTTAAGCCATAGTTCATAAGCTACAGCTATAGCTAATGAATTTGCTTCCAGATTCTGGCCAGGGTCCGCCTCGTCAGCTCAAGCCCAGTGGCTGTACTCATCACTCAATATTAAGCTTGATCTTATAACAGAACTAACGCTACCATGAATTTCAGATAGTCTCGCTGGGGTAGTCCAGTTCTAACCATGCTCTAGGTTATGCTGAAGCCATACACCTTCTGGAGGAGATGTATGGTGGCTCAGATTGCTTGCACAACCAGATCTATCAAGATATTTGGCACATGCAACCAATTCAAGACTCAAAGGGTCTAGTGTTTCTTTTGGACATAGTCAGGTCTGTTCAGAGCAACGCTGAAGAGAGGGGATGTGTATACGACTCCTCCTCTCACTCAGAATTGTTCAAATTGATCTTGCCAAAACTCCCCACTCCAGTTCATTATCAGTACAAAAAGGAAGCTCGAGCTGCTTATGGCCAATTGGAATGACCTTTGCAATTCATGGTTGAGTTCTTGGCTTCGCAGCTTTCTCTTATGCAGGATGAGGATGACGAGCCAGTACAAGGTAAACCCCAAAAGGGTGCCAAGTCTACCAAAATCAGAGTAGTCATGGATGGAGCTGCCAAGTACAAGGGCAGGACCATTTATGAAATGTTGGCTCCAGGCCCAAATTTGATTGCCAATCTTCAGTCAATCTTGGTGCACATGCACCTGAAGCCAGTAGCTTTCGCCGGAGACATCAGTAGCATGTTCCTGAGGATCTGACTTTTGGAACAAGATCGGCATTTTCACAGGTTCATCTGGGTTTGCCAGGCAGGCGAGTTGCCTCGCACTTTTCGATTCTTGAGCCATGTCTTTGGCAATGTGGGCTCTCCTGTTGTGGCTAACTTCATCATGAAGGAACATGCCAGTAAGAGTACAGGGTGAATGACCAAATTTGAGGGGTAGAAGATGCAAAATTAGTTTTAAGCATAACTTTGTATTGCCAGCTAGTAGCCGCATGAAATTTTCACAGCAAGTCAGTTACTGTATTCACTTTCTTGTGCTTGATGTATGAGCCCTTGGCCTGGACCACGGCCTCAACACAGTGCTGGAAGGAGTGGCAGACATCCACGATGCTGTCAGCAGGGTAGGCCTCCCAGATCTCAGTGATCATGGACTTGAGGGAGTCCAGGTTGGGGTGAAGTGTGGCATTGAATTTCCTCTCGATGATGCTCTACCAGAAATAATCCAGAGGATTGAGGTCTGGGGATGAGGGTGGCCAGAAGTGGAGGGCCAGAACTCTGTGAAGGAGGTGTGGAGGAAGTTCTGCACCTTGGTGGCTGTGTGGGCTGGAGCCCTGTCTTGCTGGAAGACATAGTTGCCCCCTGGGTAGGTGCTCCTCAGCCATGGCAAAACCTTGTACCAGAGGATCTTGTAGTAGACATTGGCATTGCATTTCTTGTTCTGGCCGAAGAACATGGGGGGCATCCTCTGTCCGTCGCTGGCCAGAATGCCCAGCACCATCACCTGCTGTGGGTGCTTTTAGTGCAGATAAACTCCACATCGTCCTTGTTCACAGCCAGCCAGCGGTCATTGTGGCGGTTGTGGAACTGGTCCACAGTGAAGATCTTCTTGTCAGAGAAAATCCTCACTGTGGACACTGCCCTTGAGGACTTCATCCATGACAGGAGCTTCTTGGCCCTGGCAAGCCTCCTGTCCCTCGCTGACTCCGTGATGAGCTGCACCTTCCTCCGCACAAAGGACTTGAAGCCCAGCTCTGCCACAGCC